>JAABUS010000990.1_pt1 | contig 66742 bp, 20 predicted proteins | sample 5560161 | NCBI WGS metagenome assembly JAABUS01 (sample SAMN10711885, study PRJNA513376) | rock metagenome | isolation source: Antarctica rocks | place: Antarctica: Victoria Land, Trio Nunatak nord | collected 2016-01-04
TTATGCAATTAAAGATTAAATTAATTGTTGTTTGTAATTAAAATTGTTTTTAAAATAAAAGAAAAATAGAAGATATTTTTTTATATTTGATATACTTAAATAGTTGTAAACAATAAAATAATTTAAAATTTTATAATAACTTTTGTATATAATTTTTAAAATACTATTTATAATTAAAACTATTTAAATATATTTGTTTTAAAACTTGAATTATACTTTTATATTAATTTTTTTTGCTTAATATAAATTAACAAGTTTTAATTAAATTTTGTTTAAAATATTGTTGTTAATAGTTATTTGTAATTATTATATTTAAAATTAAGTATTAGTATTTAAACTTTATTTAATATATTTGTTTTTCTCTCTTAAAACAAACAATAAATAATTGATAAATATTTTATTAAATATTTTGTAAAAAATTTGTAAAAATTTCTTTTTCTAGTATTAATAGCAAAAATAAGAAAACTTTAATTAAATTAATTTGCAAATTAATTAAAATATAAACTACTAAATAACAAATTACAAGAAATAGATTTGCTAAAATTCTTTTTATTTAAAAACAATAATTAATTTAAAGTTTTTAAAAAATTCGACATTTTGCAAACAAAAATACAAATATAATATAATTATATTCTTTAACAATTTAAAAAAGAAATTCGAAAATAAAAAAAATTACAAAAGAGTAATACAAGCAACAACTAATATAAATAAACTATTTTAAAATAATATAAACAAAAATAGCTTTTAAGTCGAAGCATATTACTTAATATTATAGCGAAAAATTCAAATTATAATAATATATATTCAAAAATAGAAAATTTTAGTATAATAATATTATATTCGATTTCTTAACAATTCGATTCAATTTTAAATATTAAAATTAAGAATTAAGTTAAATCGAATTAATTTAATTTCAAAATAATAGAAATCGAATTAAATTTCGAATTAATTTCTAATATTAGAATTGTCGAATTAAGTTAATTTCAAAAGTTGAAACTAAAACTCAATCTAACAATCAATCTATTAATAGTATCTTAAAAGAGATAGAAATTTATTAATTTTTTTCTATATATTAATAATTCGATTTACAAATAATTTTTTGTTAATTGTTTATAATTAAATATTATTTTAAATATTTATTCTATTTATTCTATTTAAATATTGCAAATCTTTATTATCTTTATAGTTAAATCTAAAATTACTATTGCTATTAATATCATTATTAATATAATTATTAATATAATTATATTAGAATATTAACTTAAAGTTTGATTTAATTGTTTGTATTATATTTATTTATATTAATATTAGATTTATTTTTCTATATATTTTTAATTAGTCTTTGCACAATAGTTATATAGATAAATATATTTATTTTATTATTGTTATTTTTTTTGTTGTTATTGTTTTTATAATTATTGTATTTTTTGTTCTATTCTATAATTAGTTACAATTAGTATTACTATTATTTTAAACAATTTTTTACAAAAAATAGAATTACTATATTCTTATAGAAATTGTTATTTAGTATAATATTGCTATTGTAGCTATTCTTATTCTAGTCTATAATTAGCTTATATTAAATTCTTTGTATATAAGTAATTGTATTACTGTTTCTCGATTAATATTTAATAGATTAAAAAAATTGTTTAAAATATTTAGATTAATATTAATTTTAATATATTATCTTTTAATATTAAAATCTAAATAGATAAAAATGTTATTAAAACTATTTGCTATAGTATCTAACAATATATATTTATAATTAAATTTTCTATAAAATTTAGTTGCAAATTTATTAATCTACTCTTAAAATAAATACTTTATAAACTATTATTTTATAACAAACATGTTACGATCCTAGCTCGTTATAGCTAGTATATACCCTATAGAGTAGTCTATAGCATATAGCACGATTATTTGCATGTTCGACGACTTGACAAGCGAGCATTGTTCGACACGCTAATGAGCGAGTTCGACATGTTTAACAACGAACAAAGCGAACAAAGTTTGACATATTCGACAACGAACATAACGAACAAAAAGAATCTTCTTTAGTATATAGATTTCTTAGATACGATTTTCTTATAAATCGTGTTCAACTTATTATAGATTTTTATTTATTATTACTTTGATTTATTAAATCTCTATTAAAATTTATTAAACATAGAAACTATTTATAGTTGCAAACTCTTGTTATTAAGTAATTGCTTACATTGTTTAAAGACGTTTACAAATCTCTTTAATAGCACAACTTACTTTAATATTTTCGAAGAAAATACTAGCGTAACACTTTGAACACTTTAAGAATGTTTATATTAGATTAACGCGTTTCTATCTTAAACACTAGCTTATTAACATCACGTCAATCATCGATCATAAAAGACAACAAAATTAGAATTAACAAATCTAATATTTATTATGAAGATTGTATCGATTTGAAGAACTAACTTATATAAATGAATATCTATTTTATCTTCTATTTTGTTTCAACGAACTAGAAGACGATTTTTGCATCGACATTTTTTAGAGAGAGAGTTTAGCATTAACTCAAGTTAAACTTACGAAAATATTTAAAAAATTATAGCGAAAACTTTCGTACAATGTTCACAAACTTCAATAATTTTAAAAAAGAGCTTCGAAGAATCTTTAAAACATTTAACGAAAAACAAATTGCGAAAAAAGTGATTTAGCATTTAATTTAACGAATTTTTGCAACAAACTACGCAATTAAGTTTCAAAAGTATGTTAATTTAATTAAATGAAACGATGTCGCATTTATAATAATGTTTCGACGAAATTTAAAGAACAATCTAAAAAACGAAATTATACGTAATAAATTTTTTTTTAACGATATGTTTAATCTTATCGAAATAATTATTAATTTTGACGACAAATTGTATAAAAGAGTTATAAAAAAAAAATACGATTAATTTTAAAAAAGAGCAAAAATCTTTTTTAAATTAACGATTAAATATTAACAAAGAGAAATTTGTTTTAATTAAAAGTATAGTAATCTTAATTATCGTAAGCTTGCATTTATGAAACTAAATTTTATTTAACAACGTAAAAAGAAAAACTCTAGAAGAAAGCAAAATAATAAATCTTAAAAAACGTACTATTTATGTGGCAAACTAGATCACTTCGCAAAAGATTATTAATTACGAAACTTAATAAATCATCGACAAATCAATGCTATGTTAAGAGAGATATCTAATAGCTAGAACGACATTAGAGAGCAAATTGACACAAAGACGAACACTCTTAAAATTAAATTAAACAACAACTACTATCTAGTAGAAAACCTAAATTAATTATAGAAAGTTCTAGATGAAACATTATCAAACAAGATACTCGCATCTACGCAAGAAATTAATCAAATATTTAATGAAACTATAAGAGCGAAACGATCAAAAACGTTATATTCTTACTTAGCAACAAACTTAAATAACAAGTACAACTAATTTTTTTTTTACAAATGTCTAGATAACATTACGAAACATCTTGAAACTTTAATTAGTTTATTAAAGAAACGATAAATAAATTAGATCGTAAATAAATGCGAAAAAACGCTAAAAAGCGACGTCACTATAAAAAGAAATATTTTTAAGCAAATTAAACAACAACTAAGCAATGTAAGTTTATTCTAAAAGAAAATAAAAAAAGCAAAGAAATACAAGACACTTAGTTGAACAAAATGTTATAACGACTTATGCTAGACTTATCTAAAAGACAAAGAAGAAATCAACTAATTCTCTAAAAAACTAAAGTTATTAATCTAGCATAAAAAGAAAACTTAACGCAAACAAGCGTTCGAAGCAGAAGTCGCAACACAAAAACAAGAAAAAATTTAAATTCTTTAGTAAAGAGTATATCAAAGAAATGCAATATATTAGCTTAATAGTAGCAACTAAACTTAATAGCACACGCACGATGTTTTATCACATTAATTAAGATCAATGATTATTAATTTATCGCAATGATCGATTTTGATGCAATAAATAATTTTATGACTAAAGCTTTTATTAAAAGAAAAGAATATTCTACTTAAAAGAAGTTTAACGCATACAATCTAGTAATTGTAGATAAAAACTCATTACTTAACAAGAATGAAAAAATGAATAAAAAAACGAAATTATTATCGATAGCTATTTAACAACATCACGAGGAACTAATTTTTAATATAATGAAAATAGTTATTTATAATATCGTTTTAAGAATGTTTTGATTGAAGCAACATAATCTAGAAGTCGATTAAAATACACGAGTACTCAAATTCGCACAATGTAATTACGTAATTCACATCTAATCTACGCATTAATAATGTTCAATAATAGATAAAAGATTAAGTCGAAAATTGATCGCAAACAACGAATTTGCATTTTTGCAAAAAAACGATTTAACAAAGTTTAACTTAATAAGCATTAGCAAAGATTAATCAAATTACAAAGTTAAAGTAAATGAAAAAAATTATAAATTTTCTAGAAGTTTTGAACTATTTAATATAACGAAGAAATCGCTAAAGTACGTATCACAAATATACAACAATTGAGAGCATTTATTTTAAAAAAAGAAAACAATAAAGATTTTTTCTAAACATTAATTGTAAAATTACGAAATTAGATTTGAATTAAACAAGCAATTTACGTTTAAATCTATATATGTTCTATTTAAGAAAAAGCTTAAAGTACTTCGCAAATATCTAACAAAAAACGAAAAAAAAAAATTTATTAGAAAATTCTAATTATAGATAGAATACTTGATTCTCTTTGTATTAAAGAAGAATAAAACTCTTCGTTTATGTGTTAATTACTAAAAGCTAAACAATATTACGATTAAGAATCGATATTTATTATTCAATATTAGCAAGCTTCAAGATCAACTATTTAAAGCGAAATACTTTATTAAATTAAATTTACGAGAAGCGTATAATTAAATTAAAATGAAAACAAAGAAAGAGTAGAAAATAGCTTTTCGCATACGATATAAATTATACAAATACACAATAATGTCGTTCGAACTCACAAACGTCTTAACAACGTATTAAAAAATAATTAATGATGTATTACGATAATATTTGAATCAATTTATTATAGCGTATTTGAACAACATTATAATTTATTTAAAAATTTTAAAAGAGTATATTAGTTATATTTTTAAAGTATTAAAATATCTAAATATAAAAAATTTACATTTTAAGTTAAAGAAATGCGAATTTTATTAAAAGAAAGTTAATTTCTTTAAATTTGTCGTTAAACGATATAAAGTACGCATGAATCTTAAAAAGCTACGAGCAATTAAAGAATAAAAATTATTAACAAATGTTAAAAAAGTATAATTTTTTTTAGATTTCATAAATTACAACAAGAAATTCATTAAAAATTACTTAATAAACGCGATATTATTAACGAATTTTACGAAAAAGAATACGTCATAATTATAAAAACTCGCAAAAAAGAAATTATTTTAGAATCTTAAGTTAAAATGTTTAAAGAAATCAATATTAAAGATGTACAATTCGCAATTGTTAAACAAAATTAAAATCGACGCATTAGATCTAGTTATTAATGTATACTTTAATTAAAGACATAAAGATATATAACATCTAATAATATATCTTTTAAGAAAACTTTCGTTAATTGAACAAAACTATAATGTTCACAATAAAAAACTACTTGCTATAGTAGTCTTCTTAAAATCATAAAGAGTATACATAGAAAAATTATTAAAACTTACAATTTTTACAAATTATAAAAATCTTATGCATTTCATTATTATTAAGCAATTTAACAAAAAACAAGTGCGATGATTGAAAAAACTTAAACAATACAAGTTTAAAATATAATATATTTTAGACAAAAATAACGATAAAGTAGACGCACTTAACAAAAGAAATAATTATATAAAAACGAAAGAATCGTTTAATTATAGCATATTTAAGATTAATAAAAACGAATCACTATTAGCAAATAAATATAAACTAAATGTTACATTACGAATATTTCAAAATAATACGAAAAAGTTTTTAATAAAGAAAGGAAAACTCTAGATATTTATTAACAAAATTAACAAATATATAAAAGAGCATTATGACGAATTATTGCAAAAGCACTTAAGAGTAACAAAAATTCTTCAATTTTTACGTTAACATTGTTAGTTTTTATAAATAAAACAAGTTGTCAAAACATACATTAAACGATGTCTTAGCTATTAGCAAAACAAACATAATACATATGCGAATTATAACGAAATCTAATATTAAGAATTATCTAAATCGTTATAAGATAAAGTTACGATAAACTTTATTACTAAGTTGCCCAAGTCGACGAATCTAGCAACTAGAGATAAATATAATTTGATACTAGTAATAGTTAATAAACTTATTAAGTACTTATATATTATCGCATGCAAAGAGAAGTTTATTGCAAAACAACTAGAATACATTATATTAAATTAACTTATACAATATTACAATATATTTAAGAAACTAATTAATAACAAAGACAAGCTCTTTACGTCTAACTATTAAAAGACGTTTCTTTTAATGTTAGATACAAGACTTTAAATATCTATTGTTTATCACTTAATCACGAATAATTAAACAAAAAGAACGAATTAAAGTTTTGAGCAATATCTAAGGCACTACATTAACAATATTCACAATAATTAGATATTACTTTTATCTATGATACAACTAGCACTCAATGCTAAGATTTCGAATATCACTAAGATAACTTTATTCTTCGTTAATTATAGCAAGGAATTAAATTTCTTCAAAAAAGAGCGTACGCATTTGTTAGCGCAATTAGTCATTAAAAAAGTAGCGACATTAAAGAAGATACACGACAACATCTTAAAAATGCAAAAAAAATCGATCAAATATTAAAATAAGAAACGAAAAATAATATCTTAACTAAAAGAGAAAAATAAAATATATCTTTTTACAAAAAATCTTAGAACAAAGAAATTAAGCAAAAAATTAAATTATATCAAAGTCGAATCGTTTCTCGTTAAAAAAATTAAGAAATTAATCAATTACGAACTCAACTTATCTAAGAACGTCAAAATATTTCTAGTATTTTATATCTTATTGTTGAAGTTAATCGATTCAAATACGTCTATATAAGAAACATTTCATTATAAATTACAAAAAAAAAATCGATTTAAAATTAAAAGAATTCTAAAATAGCAAAGTTAACAATATTTTGTAAAGTGAAAAAAGTATTTTACAACGAAAAACACATAAAAATTAACTAGTAATCTTAACAACTATTATGCTCTTATCTAGAAATTTCATTAACGTTCGAAAGATCATTTAGCATAGCAAGAGAAAATTAAATGATAAAAGATGTCTTAATTAAAGTATTCGCAACAAGATAGTTTAACGACTTAATAACATTTAATTTCTTTATATTAAACAATAAACATTGTGTCTTTCGCTTCGTCTTTGCATCGACTTCTTTTAACATCTTTTTATTACGAAGTAATCGCATAATTATAATTGTTAATACGATTTCATTTTTTGCTACTTTAGAGAATAAATTTTTTCTAATACGATTTAAGAAAGTTTACAACATATTTATACACAATTTGTTCGCATAAACACATTTTAAACACTTTAAATAAAATGATAAATCTTTTATAACAATGCAAGATTTGCTAATATAGCAACAACGTTTACAAACAAAATTAACAAATATTTTATAATAATCTATTTTAAAAGCAAAACAAATACGATTTTAATAAAAAGACATAATATGTAAGCATTCGCTTTTTAAGATAAAAAGATTTAAAGAAAAAAAATAATGTTACGATCTTAACTCGTTACAATTAATATATACTTTATAAAGTAGTTTGTAACATATAGTATAATTACTTGCATGTTTAACAATTTAACAAACGAATATTGCTTAATACGTTAATAAGTAAGTTCGACATATTTAACAACGAATAAAGCGAACAAAGCTCGACATGTTTAACAACGAACATAACGAACAAAAAGAATCTTCTTTAATATATAGATTCTTTAGATATAACTCTCTTATAAATTATGTTTAACTTATTATAGATTTTTACTTATTGTTACTTTGATTCATCGAATTTCTATTAAGATTTATTAAACATAGAAACTATTTATAGTTGCAAACTCTTGTTATTAAATGATTGCTTACATTGTCTAAAGACGTCTACAAATCTTTTTAATAGCACAACTTACTCTAATATCTTCGAAGAAAGTACTAGCGTAACAAAACAATTTATTTTATATTTTTTCTATATATTTAATTATCTCTACTATATATTAGTATTAGTTTGCTAAAATTAATAATCTAAATACATTATTTCTATTTAATATAAATCTATAGATTTTTATAGAAAAATTAAATATTTGTTCTATTAAATAGTAATAGATAGTACTAAATATAAATTAAATCAATTTTAAACTAATTAAATTAAAGAAGATTTCTATATTTTTTTCACAATTGTAGATTTTTTATTTTTATTTTTTAAAAGCAATTGTAAATTTTTTTGCTACAAATATTATTTAAAAATTAATTATTATTGTCTATTTTTTTAAGTTTCTATATAATATTAGTTTTAGTCTAGACTATTATAAAAATATATATATTAAGTAATATAATAAGTCTATAAATTAATTTCTTAATAGTAATTTTTTTGTTTTGTCTAAATTATTTTTATAATAAAGATTATATTGATTTGCAATTTAATATCGAATTCTTTTTATTATTATATAACAAAATCTATTTGTATAGTTATATAATTGCAGCTATATTATTGCTTGTTTGTTAATCTTAATACTTAAGTATAAATATCTATTTATATTTATAATCTATTAAAAACAAATTAATCGTATTTCTATTTTACAAATTAAAATAATTACAATATATTATTTAAATACAATTTGTTAGTTCTAAAAAAAAGCTTTTAATACTTTCTAATTACAAATTTACAAATTTAATAGTATAATTTTTAAGAATTAAAATAATCAGAAATTATTTATAATCTATTAAGATTTTCTTATAATTAAATTTCGAAAATACTATTTATTGCAACAAATTTTTTTATAGATAGATTTTTATTAAATTTTTGCGCTAAACATTATTGAACTTTTAAAAAAATAAGTTCTCGAAAAATTAAATTAATTGCAAGAGTTTTAAGATCGATACAAATCTGCTAGTACTTTATAAAATTAATAAGTTTGCAAAACTAAAAATAGATTTTTTAAACTATATTAATACTATTAGTTATATATTAATTAATATAATACAAAGCAACTTATTTCTATAATATAAATATATATTGTTTTTTTTATTTACAATAAAAATTTTATATTAAGCGCATTTTTTAAATTTAATATTAATATTTTTGTTTTTTTATTGTTATTGTCGATTGTAAATTTGTTTAGTTTGTTGTTAAATATATTAGCAAATATTATAATCTTTTTATATTGCTATTATATATATATTAGTATTATTTTTAGTTAAATTTGCAGCAAAATCTACTAAATTATTAAACAAAGATATTAATATAGTTTTTTTATTTTTTCTATTAATATTGTTGCTTATAATAGATATATACTATATAAGATTTGTATATTTTAAGAAAATATTTGCAAATAAGTTTTTTAATAGAATATAAAAAAGAATATTAGTCTAAACAGATAAATTAATATAGAAACAAATAGAAAAAATCTGAAAAATTAAAACTATTTATATAAATTATAACAATTCTTTTAATATACTTTTCTATATATTAAATTAAGAGTTTTATTCTAATCTAATTGTTTAACAATATATTTTAGCAATTACTATTTAATAAAAATTTCTAATTTTCGAGATTGTCTATTTTGTTTCAAGACAAATATTATTAGTTTATATAAAAAAAATATTTTATAAAAATATCTAACTATTGTAAACTACTATTCAATTCTTCGAATTATTATTATATAGAATTTTTTTAATATTGTTTTTATGTCTTTTTTTAATTCTAAAAATACAACTAATATAAATTGCGAAAAATATAATAGTATAATTAATTCTAATAATAGATTAAATTCTAATTGTAGCTTTGCTTCTAATTTTTTATTAAATATAAATATAAACGAAATATTTAGTTGTAAGTATTTATATACTAATTTTATAAAAGTATACTAAAATATATTTATAAAATTTTAATTAATTTATTTGAAAAATAATTTTTTCTTTTTAGAATTAAAAGAGCAATTTGAAATTTATAGGTTTAATTGTTTGCTATATTATAATTGTTTTTTTAATTATATTTTTGTTAATATTTTTAACTATTGCAATCTCGATATTTCGAATTAAATTGAAAAGAATTTGCAAATACTTTGCGTTAATTATTATACTAAAATAAAGAATTTTATATAGCAAAGATATAAATTTAATAAAATTAACAATAAAATTACTATTCGGTTTTTTAGTTTTATCAAAAATATATAATATATAAAAACAAAAAAGCAAAATTTTCTTAATTTTGCTATATAATTTAATTATTACAAATTTATATATATATAATTTTGCAAAATTTCGAGTCTTTTTTTAATTGCAATTGTATTTATATTTAATTTTTGCTAGATTTTAAGAACAATAAAATTTCTTAGAACTATTAATTATATATATTTTATTCGATTATTAAGTATTAATTTTCTATTTATATTGCTTTTGTTATAATTATTAACTAGTTTCAGAATTAATCTCTTTGTTATATAGATATAAATATTTAGATTTGCAATTGTTTTAACTACAATTAGACTAATTGTTCGGTTCTAATAGTTGGAATCGAATTGCATAAATTATGAAAATACTAACTATATTAGGTTAAAACTTGACCTAATTAGATATAACTTTCGGGTCGAGTTTTAGATTTTGGGGAAAAATCGATCCGAACGGTTAGTCTAACTACAATTAGTTCTATATAATTCTATCTTAAAAAAGAATCTATATATTATTGTTTTTATTAAGTTTTATAGCAAAATTAATAAAATTTGCAATATTTAATAGATAAAGATACTTCTTTGTTGTTTTAAAAATATAATATAAATAGAGAAACAAAATAGAGAGACTTTATCTTTAATAGACTATTGTATGTAACAAAGTACTACTAATATATAGAAAAATAGATATATTTGTTTATAATCTTTAATATTGTTAACAAGTTCTTTAATCTTAGAATTTCTGTATTTAGTTGTTTTATTAATCGAAGTTTTTTTTTTCTATTGCTATTATTCTGTTGCTTCTTAGATTGTTTTTGTTATAAAAATTAACAACTATTTTTTCAACTTTGTTTTTTTGTATTTAGACAGTTATAGCTATTAGATATACTTAATTAATCTGCAATTAAATTAATTAAAGCTTCTATTATATAATAATTAATATTTATAAGATTGTAATATTAGAATATATATTTTTACAAATAAATATAACTATATTGTATAAGATTGTATTTATATTTCTATTTACTTTATATTAATTAATTATCTTTTAATTGTATATAGATAAACAAATATTTAAATTGTTATCTAATATATTTATTAGAACTTACTATTATATAGATACAATTATATTCTATCTATTAATACACTTTTAAAATTCTGAAATTCGATTATAAAATCTTACAAAAAATATTAATTTTACTATAAACAGTACAACTATAGAGATTAAAACAGTATAAATTTCTTATTGCTAAAATTAATTAAAATAGTTTAATAAATATATATATAGTATTATTAACTTTAGTTAGTAAATCTTATTTAAAACAGTAATTTTCTATATTAAATTCTATTTTTCTATATTAAATTCTATTTTGCAGATTTTTTTTTCTTAATTGTATAGATTTTATTGTTTTTTAAATATAAGTTAATAATAATTTAAAATATTAAAATATTAAAATTACTTAATATTTTTATTGTTTATTCTTAAAAAAATATTATTCTATTGTAAAAAAGTTTTAAAATTTTCTGACTAAATATTAATATAGTTTTTACAAAAATTTACAAATATCTTTAGATTTTTTTTAAAAACAATTTATTTTATATTTTTAAAATTTAAACAAATTTTTAGTTAAACTATAAATTTTTTTTTTTAATTTTCGATTAAATTTTTCCTATATTTTACAAAGTTCTCTTACTTTTCTATTAAGTTTTTTTAGTATTTTATTAAATTTTTTTATTTAAGTACTAAATATACTCTTTTTATATTTTCTAGGAATATAATTAATCAATTAAAAAATTAGTATATTTTCTAACTTTTTAAAATTTGATTTTTAAACTATATTTAATCGAGACTAATTTAATTAATTAATACTAATTAATTAAAAATTAGTTAATACTAATTTGCAACAAAATTATATTAATATTTTTTTTTGTATTATATATTGTTAACAATTTATCTATTTAATTTATTACTTTTTGTTTTAGTTGTTTTTAAACTATTAAGTTGTCTTTGTTAAATACAAAACTAAACTTAATTATATTTAACTATTAATAAAATAGTCTTTAATATTTTTTTCTTAGTTAAATTTTTTTTACAAAATTTTTATATCGAAGATTCTTACAGTTTTTTTTCTATACTATAATATCGATCAATTAATAGCTATATTTTAAATAGTATTTTAATATTATCTAAATATTTAATTTGTAATATATTATATTTTTTTTAAAAATTAAAATATTTGCAAATTTTTAAATCAGAATTTTTGCAAATCTCTAAATCGAAGTTTTCGAAATTGTTTTTAAAATACAATAGTATTTATTATATATTTTCAAAAAAGATTTTAGTAAATCGAAATTCTAAGTATAGTTAGACTAAATCTATACAAATTAATAAATTAAATTTATTTAATAAAAATACAAATCTATCTAATATAGACGCAAATAACAATTTTTTTAAAATTGCTACAAAATATATTTTAGTCGATATTGTTTTTGCTATAAGTTATTGTATATATATAGATATTAATATAGTAGTTTGTTATAAAATTAATATAGCAATTATTTATATTTTAAATTTTCTAAAAATATTTAATAGAGTTCTCGAAATCTTAAATTAAAACAAAAACAAAAATTGTCTATATTATTTTTATTAAAATAGATTTGCAGATTTGCTAAATATCAAGATAAATAACTTTTTAATTGTTAATAAGATATTTCAAAATATATTTCTTAAGTTTATTAAATTTTTAAACAACAAATTTAAATTTTAAATTTAAATTTTTTGCGCTAATTATTGCTTTTTCAATTTTAAAAGAAATCTTAAATATTACAAATTCTTAAAAATTAATTAAGAACAAATTATACTTTTTAATTTAAAAAAATTTAGAAATCGAATTTTTGTATCTAAAATATTATTATTTTAAATAAAAAATAGAATTATTATAATTAATACAATTTTTAACTAACTATACAATTCTAGAATTTAATTAAATTTTAAGTCTAAGTTGCGTATATATAATTATTATTACAATTAAACTAATAACAAAGAATATTAATTTTGTATTAACTTATACTCTAGTTTACAATATATAATTAGAATTAATTTAAAACTATATTTGTTTTATATTCTACTATATAACAATTTATATATTTCTTTTCTATTAATATTAATATTTTTGGGATAGAATACTACAACTAATTTAATATTTTGCTATTTTAATTATAGTATTAATACGCTTAAAAATTATATTAATATTAAGCAAATAGAATATTTTGTTTGTCTAAATATCGAAATCGACAAATACTGCAAGAAACTTCTAATAAACTTTTATTAATTTTTCGACAAATAGACAAACAATATTAACAAATTTGTTTTTAATTTAAAATTTCTTATTTGTATTTAATTTATCTAGCAAAAATACAATTATAGCAATCTATATTAAAGTTTAATAATATACAATATAGAAAATATTATATTCTAAAAGATTTCTATTTCGTATAGTAGTATTTAAATATTAAAACTTAATTAATTAATAGTTTATTCTTACTTTGTTGCTATTCTAAATAACAATTTAATTATAAAGACTCTCAATTGCAATCTAAACAATATTATTTATTTCTATTAAAAAATAATTGTTATATTAGTTTGTTTTCTTTTGCTATCTACTTTTATTAACTTATATCAATTAATAACTTTAAGTTGCACAAAAGATTTTCTATATTATATATATTAACAAGATATTGCTAAATTGTTGTTTATAAATATCAAATATAATAATAATAGATTAGAATTAATTATAGAGATAAAACATTTAAATTTGTTGCAAAACAATTTAATTATTGCACAATTGTATATTAAATATACTAGAGACTATATTTCTAATTCTCGAAAATAGTAAAATAATAGTTTTTAAAATTAATAGTTATTTTAAACAATATACTAATTAGCAATTAAAAACTATCTTACTATTAGTTTCGTATTTTAGTACTTTTAATTTTAATATTTTTAATTATATACAAATATTTAGCAAATTTATAAATTTAAACAAATTTTTTATTTTCGTATTTTTTGTCAATTAATTCTCTATTGTAGCTAATATATTTTTGTGTTAATTTTATAATTGTTGTAGATTCAAAGCTAACAAGTATTCTAATTTAATATTTTAGTATTTTTAATTTTTTATACAAATACTTTTACAAATTAATATTTTATTAATATAGAATTTGTTACAAATATTAATTTTAATATTTTTGTTCAATCTTTTTAAACTTAGCAATAAAAATCTCGAAAAAACTAATTTTTAAAATTTGTTAATCTTTTTTGTTTTTTTAAATGTTTTTTTTTAATAGTTTTCTATACTTTTTTAACAGTCTTTTTTGTATAATAGTAATTTTCTTTCGATTTTTTAGCAATATATTTTTGATTTTTTTTAAAATTAACAGTTTTGTTAAATTTGAATATTTAATATTGCAATATTAAACTTTCTTTTCTGCAATATTTTTCTATTTTTTTATCTCTTTTTTGTCGACTTTCTGTATTTTATTTAAAATTATATTTACTTTTTATATAGCAATTCGAGATTTCTAATATATCTAGATACAAATTTTAACAATTTTGCTAATAAATTTTTTTTTCTGCGAAGTTTGCAAAATATAGATTTTCTATTTAATTGTTTTAGATATCTAAGTCTTAATATAATACAGTAGTAAGTAGTAGAAAATTGTAAAAAAACTTAAAAAGTTTAAAGTTTTAATTGTTATTTCTGTATCTAGTTCTTATAGTTAATAAATATTTTTTTCTTATATTAACTTGTTGTTTATATTTTTGTTATTTTAATTTCTCTATCAATAGTTTCGAGATTTAAAATTAGTATATTTTACAATTTAAACAATTTAAACATAATTAATATAGTAATTTTGTAGATAATAGTAGATAGACTTCGAAACTACGCAATTTTGAAACTATTTTTACAAAAATTTCTACTAGATATTGTATTGTATTTTCTAAATCAATTGTTAGTCTAAATTTTGCTATAAATTTTATTTGCAAAACAAAAATAATTACGCAATTAAAATTTGTTGTTTTATAATTAACAATTAATATAATTATATATCTTATAGAATTATAATATTTTAGTCAGATAATTAGATAATATCCGGCTATAGACTTAGAAATATCTGCTATTAGTACTAGCAATCTATCTGCAATATATATACAATCTTTTTTACTTAGATTTTACTCAATATACTATTAGACTATATACTGCAATTTATATATATATTGCGATAAATCTCTGTTATTATAGTTGTCTACTAATTAGAATTCTGTTTTTATTTTGTTATATTAAAATTTAATACAAAAATTTAGTTACAACAACAAATATTAGAACAATAAATTATCAATATATTTCTGAAAACAATTTCAGAAATTCAAAAATTCAGAAACTTAGAAATACAAAAAAAAGAAAAAAAGATAGATTAATTCTAATAAATTATCAAAATCAAAAACTTTAAAAATTAAAAATACAAAATTAACAATTTAGAAATTAAGATATTATTAGATTAAAGAACAAAAATAGAAAAAATTAAATTAAAATATTAAAAATAGCAATAAGAGTTATAAATTTGAGCATTTAAAATATTTTATTAAAATTGCAACTAGTATTTATTGCTAAAACAATAAATTACTTGCTAACTATAATAGTATTATTAAAAAAAACTTCTTAGCAATATAATAAATTTATCTGCTTAGAAACAAAAATATTAGTAAAATTTTTTTCTTAATAGAGATTAAAGCAAATCTTTAATACAAAAATATTTATTAACAACAAATTAACAACTAACTAAAAGAAATAGTTAATTAAGAATATCTATTTATAAACAATTTAAAAAATGGAAAAGCAATAAACAAAAAAACTATACAAAATTTAAAAAAAAAATCTCTTTTCAATACTTTTGCAAGAAAAAGAAAAAGATTAGACTAATTGCGTCGAATTGAGTTATCGAGTTTAGATCGAATACTCGATTCAAATTAAATTCAATTAATTTCAAAAGTTGAAATCGAATTGTCGATTCAATTTCTAATATTAAAATTGACAATTCGAATTAAGTTTTAAATATATACTTTTAGTGCGTTATTAAGAATTAAAGTCTTTAAATTAAATAAAATTATATAAAATTATATATAAGTTGCAATTTTAATATTTATTTTAATTACAATTTTATAATACAAAAGAATAACAAAATAAAGTATACAATATAATAATATATCAAAATAATATATTATAATTGTTTTTATAATAGTAGATTCTCTAGACTATATATATAAAGCTATTAATCTAAAATCTTAATAATTTTGTTTGTTTTACTATTATTTTAGATAATTTAATTTAAGTTATTTTTTATTTTGTTATTATTTTTGTTATTATTATTTTTATTAATTTTATTGTTATTGTTGTTATTGTTTTTGTTTTTATTATTTTCTTTGTTATTTTTATTATTTGTTGCTAAATAATAATAATAATTTAGCTTCTTTATATTATTTTAAATCTTATATTAAGTTTTTTGTTTATAATTATTTTCTTTAATTATATTATTAGAATTCTCTATCTTAGAAATAATAAAATTAGAATTTTTTCTTTCTTTATATTATTTAAAATTGCAAATTTTTTAACAAAGTTATTAAACAGTTTTATAAAATTGTTATTATTAGTTCTTTTTAAATTATTTAAATTATTATAATAGATAATTTATTATTAAATAATTTTTACAATCGATTTTATATAAATCGAAAAACTCTTATTAATATTAAGCTTATTATTAACGCTTAATTATAATATTATTTAGCTTAGATATAGAGCACAAATAATATATTTAAATAATATATATTTTTTTAAAAGATAATTTTATTGTTATATTTATATTTTTAAACAACTTTTGTATTTTTTTAATATTTTTAAATCGATTTGTTTTCTTAATTGCAAATTTTTTTTTGCTTTTTATTTAAGCTTATTTTTAAAATATTTTGCTATAAAATTGTTAATATTGTATACTTTATTGCATTATCTAAATATATTACTATAAAAATCTTAATTAATTCGATATTTATTAATTTTATTTTTAATATTTTTCTCTATATATTTACAATTTAATATAGAGACTTGTTTTTAAACAATTGTTTTATACAATTTTTTAAATTAAATTAAAATAATTTTACAATTATTGTATTGTTTTTAATATAATTCTTTTTTAATATTATTTTATTTTTGTGCGCAATTGCAACTTGCAATACTTTTTGAATTAATTAATAGCGCTTCTATTATTTGTACATATACTTAGTTTATTTTACAAATAATATATAGAAGTAATGCAATTATATAGCAACTTAAAAATTTCTTACAATATCTAATAAAATACAACAAAATTTAAAGAGTAAAAAATTCGAAAAGATTAACAAAATTATAAATAATATATTAACAAGTAGTTTTACTAATATAAAGTAAAAAATATATATATTAAAATTAAAATTAAAATTTATTTACTAATATTTACTGTAAACTTTTGTTAATACAAAATTGTTATTTTTTTATATTAATATATATTTAATTTTGTTAATATATTACGCAAGTTTATATTTGTTAATTGCTTTGTCGTTTATATTATATATTTTTATTATTAATTATTAATTTAAATCTCTTTTTTTATGCGATTTTTTAACGTATTTATATTAGTTAAAATTATTAAAATTATTGCTTATTTTACTATAACTTCTTTAAATTTTGTTTCGAATTTAATATTTTTTTTTTACATTTATATAAACTTCTTTTTAATATTGTTAAATTTATTATTTTCTTTAATAGCTTGCGTAAAGCAAATAAATAATATATACAAATAATACAAAATATTTTATCTAAAACTAATATATTTAATTTGTTAACTTATTAACTACTAAATAGCAAATTGCAAAAAAATAGATTTGCTAGAATTCTTTTTGTTTAAAGACAATAATTAACTTAAAACTTTTAAAGAATTCGATATTTTGCAAACAAAAATACAAATATAATATAATTGTATTTTTTAACAATTCGAGAAAGAAATTTAAAAATAAAAAAATAATACAAAAGAGTAATACAAGCAATAATTAATATAAATAAATTGTTTTAAAATAATATAAACAAAAATAGCTTTTAAATCGAAACATATTACTTGATACTATAGCGAAAAATTCAAATTATAATAACGTATATTCAAAAATAGAAAATCTTAATATAAAATTGTTATATTCGATTTTTTGACAATTTAATTCGATTTCAAATGTTGAAACTAAGAATTGAGTCGAATCGAATTAATTCGATTTTAAAATAATAGAAATTAAATTGAGTTTTGAGTTGATTTCTAATATTAAAATTATCGAGTCGAGTCGATTCTAAAAGTTGGAACTAAAACCCAATCTAACAATTAGTCTAAAAAAGATTTGCAAATTAAAAATATTATTTTTTAAATTAGTTATTATTATTAGTCTTTTTAATCTAGTAATTATTATTTTTATTATTTGTTATTAAACTATTCTTTTAGAAACAATATCTTAGAACAATAGAAAAATTGCAAATTTTTTTCTCGATATATCTATATTAATAGCAAGTCTATTTAATAATTCTATAGAAATTGTAGAATTCTATTACTTTATAACTTCTATATCTTTCTTAGAAATATTAGAAGTATTGTATTTTAATAATTTTAATATTATTAATTTTCTAAATTAATTTTCGAATTTTTATAATAAATATAGAGTTATTTTTTAGTATAAAATTATTAACTTGTTTTAATATTGCAACAAACTTATAGAAAATTTTATTAAATCTACTATTATTTAAACAAATAATAAATAATAAAAAATAATAAATAAATTAAAAAAGAAATATAGAAATAGAAATTTAGATTAGAAAATTAACTCTTGTATTTTTTTAGAATTTTTTAAAAATATATTAAAAGTAGAGTCGAATAATATTTGTAAATACAATCGACAATTTAGAACTATTTTCTTGAAACTTATTAAATTTTATTAAATTAATAAATATATTAGATTTTTATAATATTTAAAAAGTTTTTTTTGCAATATTTCTACTAAGATAACACAAAAATATAAAGTTAATTTAAACAATACAACTACTATAATATTTGAATTATTATACAAGACAATTATAAAACTAATCGAAAATAAGATAGCTATATAAAAAATAAATATTACTAGTAATTAGATTGTTTAGCAAGTTGCAAATATTAATATAAGTAAATTAATAAATATAATAAGTAAGAAATAAAATCTTGTAAAAAAATAAATATATCGAAAATAGTTTTTGTACTCTTAATATTATTAGTAGTTGCAATTGAAAATACAAAAATTAACAAAATACTATATATTTTAATACAAGTTTTTAAAGATCTTAAAATTAATAGTATTTGCAAAATAATAGAAAGCAAAATTTATTAAATAATTTAACAAATAATAACAATACAATTATAAAAGATTTTGTATATTGTATTTTCTTAAACTTAGATAATAATTCAAAGTTTATTTCAAAAAACAATTTATACTTATTAAGAATGTATTTTTGTTTCTAAATACAATTAATTTTAATTAGAATTAAATAAATATTTGTTTTGTTACAATTTGTATGAATAATAAACTTGTTTAGAGTTAACAATTTTGATAGCAAATAAAAAGATTTATATAAACAAAAACAATAGAATTTGCTATAAATCTAACAGTTCTAAAAACAAAAAAATAAAATTGTCTCTTAATAATATAAAGATTAAGAAAAAAACTATAAGAATTTGTTTTTAATAAAGAGCACAAAATTGTACTCGAAATTCTGTAATTACAATAATAATAGTAAAATTAAATACTAATTCTTTGTTAAAAAACAAAAAAATAGTAAATCAAATTAAACAATAGTAAAAATTCGAAAAACTTAATCAGAATAATTTTTTTTCTAAATAACAGATATTTTAAAAAAATTTAATAAAATAATTATACAAAAAAAAAAAAATTAAAATCAGAAAAAAAAAAAAATTAAAGATTAAAAATATTAGATCTAAAAATTATTCAGAGATAACAAAAATTTCAGACAAAAAAATATATGTAAAAAAGAATAATAAAAAGAATAATAAAAATAAAAGTAAAAAATATTATAATAAAAAATATTTCTGCAATAATTAATTCTAATTCGAGAGTTATTAAATATTAGAAAAGCAGTTCTAGAAAAAAGCAGAAAATTTCTGCAAACTATATATAATAAACAAAATATTTAAAAAGAATACTACAAATTATAAAAAATTAAATTAATTCTAAAATTCTAACTCAAAATATTTTTATTTTAAAAATAAAAATTAAATTAATAGATCTTTTAAATTTTTGTTCTAATTTAAGTTTTTTTTTTGTTTTTTTTTCGATAAGAAGTTTAATATTATAATAGCAAATTTTTTTTTTAGAAATTTACAAAAAAAAAGAAAGAAACAATTAAGAAATTACAAAAGCATATATTTGTTTCGAAAAAATAGTAAAAAATACAGAGATATTAATTAAAAAAGTAGTAATTTATATTTTTATCTTTATTGTTTTTCGACTTAATTAAAAAATTCTATTAGATTGATTTTTTTAACAAAATACTTAAACAAGTTTTGTAAATATAAATAATAACTTTTTAAAATTAACAATTTATTTTAGAGACAAAACAAAGTATATTGGTATTTTAAAAATATTTGCTAATTATTTTAGTAATAAAAATAAAAATATTGTATTTTTAGAATTTTTTTTAAATCTTTAGATAATTGTTTAATTAGTATAGTTATTTGACTTTGCAAATTTAACTGTAAAGAATTTTCAAAAATTAAAATTAAAACTATTAGAATAATAGTATTGCAAAATAGAATCCAAAAAAAGAATTAACAAAATTCTAATTAATTAGAGTAGACAAATAGTACTAGTATCTGTTAATATAGTTAATTAGAATTAAGCAGATATTCGAATTAATACTATATTTCGAATATCTCTAAAATTATTTATAATTCGAACTTTTCGATTATATGTTATAAAAGAGATTTCTACTATTTAATTGTTTCGAAAGTTTAATATTCTTTATTAATCTTCTACTATATTGTATTTATTTATTCGAATAACTATAATATATAAGCAAAAAATTTAAAAAACAAATTTAATAGATACAAACAATTTAGATAATTTTATTTCAAATAAATATCTAAATTGAAAAAAAATCCTAGAATTATTAATTACAAAAAGTTTCTGAAAAAAATTTAATAAAAGATACAACTCTTTTTTAATATTTAAATTCTTAAATATTAAATATAGCTCTTATTTTACTAAGAAATATATTTAGAAACTAGTTATAGAATTCGAACTCTTTTTACAAAAACAAGAATTTTTAATTATAATACTTTTTAATTATAAAACTGTTTTAATATAGAGTTTTGCTAAAATAAACAAAATTAGATCAGAAAATATGTTTAATTAGAAAATTTGTATTATAAAATACAAAACATAATAAACTTCGAAATTTCCGATTTTTCGAGTATTAAATACTATTGTAATTAAAATATTAGAAATGTATTTTTAGACAAATTTGCTAGAATAGTGTTATAGTTTCTATCGAAATTCTTAATTTCTAATAAATAAAAAAAAGAAAAACAAATAGTATATAATTAATACAATTATAAAAATAAATAAAATATCTGTTTAAAATACTAATATATTTTCTAATATTAAAAATTTTGCAAAAAAGTTTGTCGAAATAGTAATTATATTATTGATTAATTTCTTTTTAGACTACAATTAAATAAGTTTTATATCAAAAACCTGCAATTTTACTATCTTCATAATTTCTTTTAAACTATTTAGAATAACTTGTTTGTTGCAAAATATTACTAATTTATTTACTTAATTTATAAAAATTATAATATATATTTTTAAAAATCTTCTTAATAAATATTGTTTATTTGTAAACAATATAAATTTAAAAAAACTTAAATTAAATTATAGTAACAAAAAAATAATTTTAAAAATTAGACTATTTATTCTAAAATATATTTAGTAATTAAATACAATATTAATAAATATAAAATTGTTCGAATATATTATATTTAACAAAAAATCTTAATTCTATAAATCAAAAATTAAAATTGTCGATTTTGTATAAAAATTTAATAAAAAATTCTCTAATAATATTAAAATTATTAAAATTATTAAATAATTATTGTACAAAAAATTTTCTAAAATTAGAATCTTTATAAAAATATATATTTATTATTAAATTTAAATATTAGAGTTTGTAATTGTTGCAAAATCGATTTATTATTTATTTAAAATAAAATATATCTTTATTTAAAACTTTAAACAATAAAATATTATAGATAAACTAAAAATTGCTTTGACAAATATATCGATAATATATATTTTAAACTATTCTATTCTAATTAACAAAATTATTCTAACTGTAAATTTTAATCTAAAAAGTTAAAAAATTGTATTAATACAAATTTATATAGTAACAAAAAAAAGATATTTTTTACAATATAAAAGTAAACTTTAAAACAAACAAAAATCTTAATACAATATTAAAAAACAAAAATATCAAAAATTTATAAAATTCTTAAAGAAAATACAATTCTAATTGTATAAAATTCGATTTATAATTAAGATTAATACAAATATTTTAATAATTTAATTTAATTGTTTTGCAACAAATCTTTCTAATATTGTAATAACTTGCTAATTAATCTAAATTTATTTTTTCGATTTTAATATACAACATATATCTAATTAAAAATATATAATAACTGATAGATTTTCGAGAAAATTAAAAGAATTGTTCAACAATATTAACAAAACTAATAAAAAAAATATTAATAATTTTAATAATTTTATTAATAATTAATTAAATTGTATTTGTGTTTGTCTTGCACAAATAACAATATCAAAAAAGAACAAAAATATTTTTAAAAACAAATATTTCGATAAATTTAAACAAATTACTTAATATCTAATTTTATTGCAAAAATCAAATATAAGTTAGAAGAATTTTTGTAAATTTAAAAATTATATTCTTTATTTTTTAATAAAAAAAAATATTTGTTTTAAAAAAGAGATAAGAATATATTTCTATATAGAATAGTAAATTAGACAAAAAACAAAAATTAAATTGTAAAAAACTTATATAATAAAAGTAGTTATAAAAAGAGAAAAAATATTTATCGATATATTGCAAATCGATATTAATAACAAAATCTATATAATTTTTGCAAAAAATATATTGCAAACTACAATAAATGTTAGCAAAAAATTTCTAACAAATTAAAAAAACCTATATATTTAATTTATATTTTCGATTTGTAAAAAAAAATTATTGTAAACTGTATTTATATATTAATTGCAAAAATATCTATTAAAATAGATCTAATAGTTGCTCGAAATAATCTGACAAAATAAATAGAAATTAAAACAAGTTTAAATTTTAAAATATTTACTATAGTAAAGTTTCTATAAAAGAATATTTTCTATTTATATAAATATATTAAGAAAATAATTATAAATAGCAAATTCAAAAATAAAATCGAAATAACAACTAAACTTTTAAAGAGATATAATATTAAAAAAATAACAATATCGATTTATTATTTACAAACAAATAAAATAATAGAAAAAAAAACACAAATCTATTATTAATATTTTGTTTAAACTAACAAAAAGAGTTTCTATAAATTAATTATAATATTTGTATACAATTTTATAGATAGATAGAACAACAATTCAAGAATTTATTAAAAAAAATTGTTTTATTTTGTGTTTGAATACAAAATTGTATTGTTAATTAAAATAGAATATTTAATCTAATATATTATAAACTAAAAGAAAGTTTGCTCAATAGTAGATCTACTAATACTACAAACAAAATAACTGAAAAAAAAATTTAAATTAAAAAATCAGTTTTGTATTTTTATTATTTTAGAAAAAAGAACAAGAATCTCTTTAATAATAATTATTAACTACAAATATATTTATTTTAAACTAAAGATTTAATTTTATTATATAATATTAAACTTAATAAAAAATACAATATAAAACTATTCTTTCAATAATTAGATTTTTTCAAAAAAAAAAAAAAAAAATTAAAAACTTTTATATTCTGAAAAAATTTAATAGTACAAAATTCAAAAATATCTATTTAAAAAATCGACTAAAAAATATATAGAAAGAAATAGACTAATCGTTCAATTCTAATAGTTGGAATCGAATTGTATAAATTATGAAAATACTAACTATATTAGATTAAAACTTGACCTAATTAGATATAACTTTCGGATCGGATTATAGATTTTGGGGAAAAACCGACCCGAACGATTAATCTAGAAAGAAATTAAAAATTTTAAATTTTTGCAAAATTAAAAAACAAAAAATAAAAAATAAAAAATAGTTTTATATAAAAGACAAAAAATTGATTTAGTTAAAGCAACAAGATATAGTTTGCAATTATTATATTATTGCTATTTTATTACAATTATTTAAATTATATAGAAGTATAAGATTTTTTTTTAAGAGAGAAAAAGTTGCAATCTTTATATCTATTTTATTTACAAAAACTTTAATATATAGTTTATCGATTTACAAGTATTAGAAAGAAGTTTAATTATATAGAGTAATTTATAAGATATTATAGTTTTAAGTACTTAAAAAGAACAAATAAAAGATAAGAAAATTAAAAAATTAAAATACTAACAATTCCAATTAATTAGAAATAGACAAATAGTATTAATATCTATTTGTCTACTTTAATTAACTAAAATTAACAATTAGAAAATAATCTAAAAGTATTAATAGTAAACTTTAATTCGAAATTCTAAAATTTTAGAAATTTCTTTAAATTATAAAGAACAAGTTTTAATTATTTTTTACAAAGTATTTTTTAACAATAAAGATAGCAAAATTATATATTAGTTATTACAATTTTATATTTGTTTGCAAATTAATATATAAATAAATATTAATATAGTTTTTTTACGTAATTAATAATATAAATACTACAAACAACAATTAAGTTTATAAAGAAAAATTCTCTATATTTGAAACTCTATATTTATTAGATATTTAGAATAAGTTATTTTTTTATTTATTAAAATATATCAATTTAATAATTTGATTTTTTGTCTACAAAATTTTCTTTTTCAATTTATTATTTTTGTATAAATTTTTTTTTATTAAGCTTGTATTATAGCAGATTTAGAACAACAATTATAAGATACTAAATATAGACAATTTTCTACAAATAAAATTTTTTAATCTTTATTAGAAAATTAAAATTAAGAACAAAAATTATTATTTATATTAATAGAAAAATCTTATAAAAAGCAACAACTTATATTTGCTAAACAAAACACAAATTAAGTTTCGATAATATTAATATATTTTTTTTGTAATTAGAAATTAACTTTTTTGACTAAATTATTATAAGCGCAAAATTAGCAAATATTATTGCAGCAATTACAAATATTGTAGTATTAAATTTCTTAGACTTAAATTTAAATTAAATTGCAAAAAACAATTATTTAATTTATAAAAAACAATCTAATTATTAAAAATTGTATCTATATTTAAGTAGTCGATATTCTTCTTTAATATAATAAAATTACCTACAACCAAAAAAAAATTTAAAATTTTTTCGAAGTATAGTTCTAGATATTTTAAAAATAGTTAAGAATTAAATACAAGATTTGTAGCAAACAGTTAATAGTAAGAATATTTAAATTCTAATAAATAATATATTATAGCAAGAATTAAAGAATATAGTACAAAAAATTAATTAGAACAAAAAACTACAAATTTAAAATAATCGAATTTAATTTTACAGAATATAACTATTAGAGACTGCAAATATATTGTCTAAAAATATAGACTAATTAATTATCGAAACAATATTGCAAATAGCAAAAAAATACAATATTCTATAGAAAATTTTAGAAAAATTAAATTATATCATATACAATTAATTCAAATTTTATACTATAAAATCGAAATATATTGCTAACTATACAATCGATAATTACAACAAAATAAATATTAAAGTATTCAAAAATACAATAGTATCTATCAAATAAAAGTTTTTGAGAATTATTTTCAAAAATTATTTTCAAAAATTTAATTTAATTAGAATTTTAGATACAAAGCTAAACAAAAATTGTTAAACAAAAATTTAAATAATTTTATTTTTTTTTGCAAAAAATATAGAAAAAATATAGATTTAAAATAGCAAATAGAAAAAATCTAAATTATTAAATTTAAAATTAAAGTCGAAATCGAAATCTAAAAATAACAAAATTTATAAAAAACAAAGCAAAAAAAAGAGAATTAGAATATAGATTTTTTTAAAGATTTTTTTTTTGTTATTACAATTGCAAGATTTAATATTAAGATTGTTTATATTAGATTTTAGACTATCTAAAATTGTTAATATAACAAGATTATATATTTTAATTATCGAAATTACAAATTTTTTTTCAAAAATAGTAGCTATTTTTATTTTGATAAACAAAAAGAACAATACAAAGAACTATCTATATATAAAAATAAATATAGATTTGCAATATTAAATTAACTATTTTTAACAATATCGATTAAAGTCTTTTAACTAATTAAACTAGCTATATCGATAGAAAAGCAAAAAGAAAATCTAGTTACAATTATATTAAAATCGATTGTATATATAGTTTATTAAAGAAAACTAGAATTTCTGTTAAAAATAAATCGAGTCTCTAATAATTAAATTAAGAGACAAATAATTTAGTATTACAAAAAACAAAACAATTTTTTAGTATTTGTAAAACAGAATAAATTAAATTTTAAGTTTAGTTTTTATTTGTCTATTCTTAAAAATCTCTTAAAACAATATATCTATAAAAAAGAAAAACTAATTTTTTTATTTAACAATTTTTAATAAGTTAATATTTAATTTCGAGTAATAGATAGTACTAATTTAGCAAAACAGAATTAGTATAGAATTATTATTTGCAAAAATTAATTTACTTATTTAATTGCAAACTTAAAGTATTAAATATAATTATAACTTTAGAGCAAATTGCAAAGAATAGTATAGATAGATTTAGATTCTTATATAATATATATATTTCTATAAAACAATTACAAATATAGATTGTTAACAATATTGTATTTGTTAATTTTTAAAAAATATAAAAATTAAATATCCAAATATTATTTTGATCTTAATATAAATCAAAATATCTATTAAAAGTTTTAGCAATTATAGTTAACTATTTATTTTATTATATAAAATAATTTGTTTTGCAAAAAGTATTTAATAAACAATTTTTATATTTAGATTAATATATAATTGCAAAAAGCAATAAAAAAAGAATAACAAAATAGAAAAATTTTAAGAACTAAGTTAATAGAGAAAAATTTGCTAAAATAGGAATTGTATTAAGTAAATATATTTTGTTAATTTAAAAATATACAAATTGCGCAATTTTAAATTTTTTATTGCAAACTAAGAATCGAAATTAATACAAAAATTAAGATATTTTTTGTCTATATAACTTTATTAAAAGATAAAGAAACTTTGAAGAATTTTTAAATAAATATAAGAAACAATATTGTTGCAATTTATTAAAATTTAGTTTTGTTAAATCTATTTTTAACTAATATATTCTATTGTTTTAAAACTATTATTAACTTTTCTTTTATATTTGATATTAAAAATACTATTATAAAATATATATTCTAAAACTCGACAAAAATAAAAATAAAATAAAAAATTCTATTTAAAAATACAAAGAAATCTAATTGTCTAATAAAACAAATTTAAGAGTATACAATATATTGTATAAAAAAAGTATAAAAATAAGTTAGAAAATAAAAAATTTAAAATTTAAACTATATTTATAAATATAGTTTATAAAATCTAAAAACTCTAAAATACTTAATATATATTAATCTAATATTAAAAACAATTTAGATTCTTAATTAATTAATTATAAAAAAATAACAAAATTTAAATTTTTAACTATTTATTCTAACAAAAAAAAATCTACTATTTTAATTCGAAATTTAAAAAAATATTATAGATTAGAATTAAATTAGCAATCTAGATTAAATACTTCGAGACTAGAAATAATTGCTAAAATTATATATTTATTTTTTGTTTTAAAAAATTTAACGCAGATACAATAGCAACAATTTATTCTATTATTGTTACTTATATCTTAGACTAATCTTTTAGATTTATATTAAAGAAACTTATTACTATTATTATTGTTTTCAGAAAATAAACAAAATTTACAACAATCGATTTTTTTAAATATTTAATTTCGATTTAAAAAAAAATTCGATTCTGAGAAAAATTCTATATAAACTAATTTATTATATTTTTTATACAATTAATTTAAATAACAAAAAAAAGAAAAAATCTAATCTAACAATCTGAAAAAAATAAAAGCAATTTTTTAATTTTTTTACTATAACTTCTGTATAGACAGAAACAAAAATTTCTTAATTTAGTAGTTAAAAAACAATTATTAAAAGAAAGAAAATTGTATATAATTAAATAATTAGATAATATTTAATTATAAATTTAAAAATATTTGCTATTAGTATTAGCAATTTATCTGCAATATATATACAATCTCTTCTACTTAGATCTTAGAATCTTGACTACTTAATATATTATTAGATTGTATAGTGCAATTTATATATATATTGCAATAAGTTTCTGTTGTTATAGTTGTCTACTAATTAGAATCCTGTTTCTATCTTGTTACAATATATATTTAATATTTTTTTTAATTAACTTTTTCAATATTCTGAGATTATATATAATTAGTTTCTTAGCAATAATATATTATAAACAATACAATATTATATATTCTAACAGCTATATATTCGAGCAAATAAAGAGTTTTATATAAGATACTCTATAATAAATAATAAGAATATTGTTTTACTTATAATATAAAAGTTAATAAGAATATCGAGCAACTAAAACTTAAACTGTTAATATTTATTTTTTAATAATTCTCTATCTCTTTTTTTACTGTATTTTTTTATTTAAAAAATTATTATCTGCAAACTACTATTAACAATATAATAATTAGTATTTTCTATATTTTAAAGATTAGCTAGAGTTTGTATATTGCAGCAATAATTAATACTAATATAATTTCTAAACAATCTTATTAATTCTTAAAACAACTAAGTAATCTATATTTTAACAATAATAATTTTTTAAAACAAATAAATAGTCTAAATATTAATAATAATAATCTATAAATAACAAATTTAATAAATATACTAATTTTTTTAAACAATATATTAATATTAGTTGCAATAACAATAATATTTTGTTTGTTCTTATATATATTGTATTGCTCTTTGCTATTTAATTGTGCAAAATTGTATATATTATATTGTAGACTATTTTTTTTGGATAAATTAAATTGCTTTTATCTATAGATTTTGTTTATTCTATTTTAAAATCGAAATTAATATTAATTATATTATTAAATCTATACAATAATCTATCTTTTTTTTGAATATTTGTATTTTGAACAAACTATATTTCGAACAATTTTAGTTTTATTAAACTAAAATTATTTGCAAATTTGTTCAGAAAAACAGTATAAATTTAAGTAATATAAAAATTGTCGAAATAACAATAATAATAATAATTATTAGAAAGAATATCAAGTTATTAGAAAGAAATATCAAGAAATTTAATATTAATTTAATAAATTTAGATTTGCTTTATTTAATAAAGATTGTTTGTAACAAACAATATTGCGCAAAAAAGTAAATAGAGTTGTTTCTATTAATTATTATGAAAAACTTTAAGTATTAATACTTTCTATTAAATGTGTATTAAAGCAAGATATCTATATTGAAAATATAGCAAAAATAGAGTTAATACAAAGTAAAATTAATAATTAATAAAAGGTTTTAGTTATATTTTTTTATTTATATAATATATAGAGATTTAATTTTAATTTATTTTAATTATAATAGTAGTAATATATATCTATTGCGTTCTATAATTAATAGATATAAATAAACAATAATTTTTATATAAATTTAGTATAATATATATATACTAATATAGAGTTATATTTTTATATATTTTTAATTTATACTAAATAATTATGCTATCAATTAAGAATATTGTATTAAATTGTTGTAAAATTTGAGAAATTAGACTATTTTACACAAGTATAAGCAATTATACATTTTATTAGAGTTAGTATTATTATAAATTATACTATTTTATTGGTGTTTTTTAAATATATATTAGTATAAAAGTCTAAAATATGTAAAACAATATTATTATACAATATATTTAGAAAGTATTACTAATATCTTAACTTACAATTATTAAGTATTTATTGTATACAATACAATTGTCTTTCTATTTATACAATATCTTTTCTATTATAATTTCTGTTAAATTGTATTGCTAAACTAAAATTGCAAATTATCTAAAAACAATAAGATAGAACTTAATAATTAAGTTTTGTAATAATTAATTAGTTGTAACTTAAGATTTAAATTAATACAGAAATTATTAAAAAATAATCTATAGATATTAAAAACAAATAAAATATAATTTTTAGTAATAACTGCAGTATTTGTAATAGAATAAAATCGATAATTAAAGTTTAAAAAAATAATAATATAATTTTTTTTATATTGTAATAGAACAGAGTTAGTTGTTGTAATCTAAAAAAATAATAATATATAATTTCTAATATATTGTTTTATTAAAATAGAAATACTATAGATATTTTCGAAAAACAACAACAATATTTTTAATAAAATAGAGTTTATAAATATAGTATAAAAAGAATACAAAATAATATTTTAATAGTATTGTTTTATCGAAATAAACAACTTTAAATTTTTTAAAAAATATTGTATATTTGCTAAACAAAATAAGAAAATTAACAAATAAATTTGTTTTTATACTTATATAGTTAGATTTATTAAGCAACAACAAAAAAAACAAATTTTAAAAAAAATCATTAAGAAAATTCTGTATTTTTTATTAAAATAATTTAATCAAAGTTTTATTTATTAAATTTGTTAATAACAACTAATTAATTGTTTGCTCTTTTTTATTTTATTTTTTAGTATATTTTAAATATTTAGATAGTTTAAGTTCTACTCTAAAATACAATAACAATAATAATAGAAACAGCAAAAATAGTAAAAAAGATAGAATCAATTTTTAAATAGAACAGTTTAGCAAATTCTACGTTTTGTATTAAAATAGTTTAATTAGAATTTTATTTATTAAGTTTGTTAATAACAATTAACTAACTATTTGTTTTTTTCTATTTTAACTTTTAGTATATTCTTAATATTCGAATAGTTCAAATTCTATTTTAAAATTTTGCAACAATAATAATCGAGACAGCAAAAATAACAAAAATAACAAAAACAACAATAGCAATATATTTGTCTATTTTCGAAATAAATTTCGATTTGCAAAAATTGAAAATTTTAATAGCAAACAAATAATAAATATATTTATATAGAATTAAATTAGAGAATCGAATATTAATTAATTATATAACAATTGCAATATTCTATTTTCTAAGAATATAGTATTTGAAAATAGTAAGAAAAATTAAATATATACAAAAAATAATTCGGAGTTTTTGTTGTTTTATTTGCAAGTAATAGATCTATTTTAAATAATTGTAATATATAATTCTCTTTTATATTAAACTGTTGTTTAAATAAATTCAAAATTAATAACAACAGAAAATAATATAAATTTTTAACTAAATTCTCTCTAACTAAAATAAGATAATTATACTATCTATTGTTTCTATTAATTATAAATTATATCTAATACTATTAATATAATACTAATCTAATTTAAAATATTTTTGTTGCAAATATTATCAAATATATATAACAAATCTTAAAAGTTAGCAATATATTTAAACAGAATATTTTTAACTTTGTAGTTAGATTAATTTTCTATATAGTTATAAAAAATATACAATTTTTAAGTATTAGAAAAACAAATATCTGTATAAATTCTTTTTTTTAATATTGCTATTAAAAAAATTTTATAATTATTGATATTTTTATAAATATATAGATTGTAATAGTATATTCAATTAAATAGAGAGATAAATAGAGAATAAAAATCAAAAATATAATATATTTTTTGTTCTTTAGTATTTAAATATTATAATAAAATTTATTAAAATTTATTAAAACAACAATATAGAATATAAAAAATTAATAAAAATATTGTTAAATAGATTGCAGATATTAATAATACAAAAATATTAATTTAAATAAAGTACATATATATATTTCGAATTGTAAATAAATCGAAATATTATTAAAAACTTGTATAATTTTATTACAAAATTGTTTAGACAATTGTTTTTATCTTTGTATTTATATATAAGATTGTATTTTTTTTAATTTAAACAAAAATTATATTACAATACTTAATGAACAAGATTTTAATAGCAAATTATTATTTTAATTAAACTATAATTTAATTGTTTAAAAAAATTTAATAATATATTAAGATTTAGACTGCTAATATTTTGCAAATTGCACAAGTTCTAATTTTAATTTATAGAATTAATTTTTTTTTTATTCTTGCAACAATATTGTAGACAACTATTTTATATTATTGTTTTTTTGTTTAATTTAATTTGTTTTTTCTTTTTAAATACTTTAAATAAATACAATAAATATATTTTTTCAGATTTAATAATTTTTGTATTCGAGATTAAATACTGTTGTTTATTAAAGAAATTAATAAAACAATATAGTATATAATATAAATAGCTTGTATTGTAGAAAAATTAATAGAATAAAAAATACAAAAAAAACTTGTTATATATACAAGTATTTAAGTTGGTTTGCTAAAAATTTTATTGAGTAGTTTTTCAAATTTAAAAGAAAATTCTAAATCTATATTGACTGTAATTAAGAATCTAAAAAAATAGTAGTATTGCTATTCTAAATATTTAAGCTAATTTATTTAATTAAAAGATAGAGTATAAAAATTTGCAATATATTTAAAACAATATTTGCAATATAAAAAATATAAAAGAAAATAAAATAAAAAGAAAGCTTTGAATCTACATTAACTGTAATTAAGAATCTAGAAAAATAATAATATTGCTATTCTAAATATTTAAGCTAGTTTATCTAATTAAAAAATAGAGTGCAAGAGTTTGCAATCTATTTAAAACAATATTTGCAATATTTAAAATACAAAAAAAAATAAAAGAAAAAAAAACTCTGAATCTGTATTAACTATAATTAAGAATCTAAAATAATAATAATATTGCTATTCTAAATATTTAAGCTAGTTTATTTAACTAAAAAATAGAATGTAAAGATTTGCAATATACTTAAAACAATATTTGCAATATTTAAAATATAAAAAAAGATAATAGACAACTTGTTGTACTGCTCTAATTAAACAAAAATATAATATAACAATACTATTAGAATCTATTATTATATATTTAATTGTATTAAGTTTAATAGCAAAGTCGATTTCTAGATTGTCTTATAGTATAAATAACAAAATATTGTATAGAAAGTCTTAAATTTCTAGACAATATATATAATATTTTTCTTAAATTATCTGTTTTAAAATAAAAGACAAAAGTTATAATAAAATTAATACTATATTAAATAATTTATTTGAAATAGATATATTTAATAGATATAATTTGTTTTATTTCTAGCAATCTTTCTAGCTGTTATTAATTACAGTATTATACACAATATCTATACAATATTTTTAATTATTATTAAGATACAAGATTAAAATATTATTAATATAAATATTTTAAAAAGAATTCGAATTCGAATTTTTTTTGTTTTTAGCTAATTTCTGTTTCAGATCTTTGTAAAGTAGAAAAACAAAAAAGTTGTTTAAATTATTAACTAATACTAAAAAAACTCGAACAATTTGCTGTATTATAAATTCTGTTTCTATGTATTAAATAATATAATACAAAATTAAAATAGAGAGTTTATAGACTAACAAATAATTAAGATTGTAATAATTCAGATATTTAATTATTGTATTAATATTTCGATATCTATAATAAAAAAATATGCAGTTCTAATTATTATAAATAATTAAACAGTATAGTCTATTTCTATAGTTACTATATTAATTTGTTTTACAGAATATAACTATAGAATATTCTATTTAATAAATATAACAATTAATTATAAAGTTAAAATAAAACAAGTTAGATTAAATAATATTTTAAAATAGCTATTGTTTAATAAATTAATATATTTTAAATATTAATAGTTATTTAACAAACTAGCTTAAAAGAAAATTAAATTTTTCAGACAACAATAGTATTGCGCAGAGAAGAGATTTTTATCAATACAATTTTTTAAGTTTGTAAAAGAGACTAAAAACAGCATTAATAACAATTGTTTAAATACTTTTACAATTTTGTTAATATTTTATTTAAAATAGAAACAATAAAGAGATTAATCTTAAAATTAATCTTAAAAACAACTTTTTAATATACAAATTTATTTAATATATAAAAACAATATTATTTTTTGTTTGTTTCAACAAATTCTTGCAAAAAATATTGAGAATTGTCGAAATTCTTCTATAGTTTAGATTAGATTATATTTATTTATTAATATAATAAAATTAATAATTTTATATTAACTAGCAGATACTAAAATATAAATTATTATTATATTTTTTTGTTACAAATTAAAAAAAAATAAAGAAATCTAAGTATTAAATATTCTCGATTTCGAGTAATATTAAACTTAATAGTTTAATTGTATCTACTTTTTTAATATTATATAAGATATTAATATATTTACTTAGATTATTGCAAAAAAATGCAAGCAAAAAATTAATATTAAATTCGATTTTTGTCTATTTAAAATTTAGATACTTAGTTTTTCAAATAGTATTTTACAATATATAGAATAATTAAAATCTTAATTGTATCTAATTACTTAAACAATATATATTAACAAAAATCAAATTATTTAAATAATATTTTTTAATAAAGATTAAATACAATTGTTTTAATACAACTATCTCTTAATTCTAAAATTAGCAATAAAAATATATTAACTAATATTTTCTTTAAGAAAAACAAATTAACTATTCTATAAATAAGTCTCTATATTATATTAAAAAATTGTTTTTAGCAATTAACTAGTCTATTTTTATTTACAATATTTTGTATTAATAAATCTTTAATAATTGTATTAATTTTTGTCTAACAATTAGAATAATATTCTTATTTTTTTACAAAATTGTAAAATTTTCTTAAATTTAAATACTCTATTTAGCATTAAAAAATCTATAAATCTTTTTTTTTTGATTTTATTTAAACTTATAATAGAATACTATTATTGCAAATTAAATAATTAACGCAAACAATAATTTAATAATTAGTAGTTTAGTATAATTATAGAATTGTACTGCAAAAAATTATAGATTTTCTGACAAAATAGAAATAATAGAATTATCTAGCAATTAAGTATTCGATAATAATAAAATTTTTAATTAAAATATTGTTAAAAACAAGTTCGAGATTAAAAGTAAAATAACAATTTATAAATTTGCAACAGAATCTAAAAATATTTATATAGATTTTATAATTTCCAATATATTATTAAATTAGAATTTCAGAAATTAATTATTTTTAGTATTATTTAACAAATTTATAATTATTGTTGTTTAAAAAAGCAAAGTTTAAGTAACAATATAACGAATATATTTTAATATCTTTAAATCTTAAGAATTTTGTAAAATATTAAATAATATTTTTAGATCTAATAAATAGAACAAAATTTCTATTATTAGTCTATTTAATTAAATTTTAATTTAGCAAATTTTCAAAATTCTTATTTAGTTAAAATCTTAAAATTAAAAAGATTTTTCTGAATTAAGATATAGATAACAAGTAAAATATATTGCAATTAATTAGTTTTAGTTTACAATTTTTCGATAAAATAATTATTAAAAATACTAATAATATAATAGAAGTATCTTTTTAAAAATAAATAATATTTGGCGAAATATAAATACAAGATATTTTGTTTAAAAAAATTGTTAAAAAGTATTAATATACGCAAAATACAAAATACAAAATACAATTCTACTAAAAGAATATATAAATAGATTGTTAAAAACAAAACAAAATTAAGTTTTTAAAAAAATTAGAGTAAACAAAAATACAAATAGACTAATTTATATAACAAAAAATTTAAATAAAAGATATTTCTTAATAGATTAAAAAAACAAAAGTATAAACAAAAATTAAATATTAATTCGACAAAAAAAAAGTTTTTGAAATTTGTATATAAAAGAAATTTTTAAAATCGAAATTGTAGTTTTCGAACTTAATATAAGTTTGGAAAAAAAGAAACTAATTGTTGTTTTAATTATTAATATAAATATTTAGAAAATTTTGTATTTAATAATATTTAATAACTTTTAAAATACAAATATTACTAAAAAAATAGCAAAATCTTAAAATTATAACAATAAGAAAATTCTACTAAACTAAATTTCTTTCTATTTTTTTTTTCTATAGTTATATTTTAATAAACAATTTTAAATCGAAGATTATATCTAAAATTTATAAAATATTAAATTATTAGAATATTTATTTTGTAAAATACTAATTAGAAAATAGATTTTTTAATACAAACAATTAAATAGAATTTTAATTAGATATCTATTATATAGTTATACAAATATTTATAATTAATAGCAATATTATTAGTTTAGTAACTAACTAATTTGTAACAATCTTAATAATTATAATATTGTAAATCGAATACTTAAAAGAAATTTAAAAAATAGAGAAATTAAAGTATTGTATTAGTTAGTATTTTTATACTAAAATAATAAATAGTTAAAGTAGAGTTACTTATACTACAATAAGTTAATTTTAAAATATTGTCTAATTATTTATATTTAGAAAATATTTTAATATATAATTTATTTAACAATAAAATAAGATTTAAGTTTTAGAAATTAGAGTTTCGTTACTTGCAATAGCTACAGTATATATAATTTAAAAAAATATATATTCTAAATATATAATTAATAGCAAAATAATAAAAAGAATAGTAAAAAGATTTTTAAGTAGATTTTTTTTAACAAAATTTGTCGAAGTTATTATATTAATAACAAGAGTTTTGCGCAATATTTAATAATAAAAATAAATTATTAAAAATAATAAAGTAAAAAACTTTACAACTTAAATAAAAATATATAATATATAATAACTTTAAAAAATATAGAACTAATAAAAAAACTAATTATTGTAATTTATTTACAAATAATTTTACAAATAATATAGATACTATTTTTATATATATTAGAACTTTAATATATATATTTCGAAAATTAATATTATAAAATATATCTATATATAGAAATTGTAAAACTATATAGCAATATTTTAACAAAATATCTTTATCTATCTATAATTGTTATATTAAAGAATATTAAATCTTTTTTTAAAAAAGTTTTTTTGCAAGAATTTTTACTTTTTCTTGTTGTTATTAATTATAATCTTAAATTTAATATATTAAAATAGAGATTACAAACAAATTAAATCTATTAAATAAAAATACTATTAATTAAGTATTTGTTTAAATAATCTTTTTTTTATCTTATTTTAGTCGAAAATTGTTTTAGTTTTTGTAATTTAATTCTATTATAAACTCTTTTAGTTATTAATAAAAATACTATACTTATAAAAAATTTTCTATTATTATTAGACTTTTCTTTTTTGTAATTTAGAAATTATAATTGTTCTATTTGTAAAAAATACAATTTTAATTTTTTATAGTTCTTTCTTTTTTTATTGGCAATTCCGGGAGAGAGACTTTATATAAGCTAATCCTGCTATCGATTCTCTATAGAGACAACATTGACATTTCTGCTTGTTTCTGCTCGCGCTAATCTAATTAGGAAATTAAAATTATTTATATAAATTAGTATTGTTTTATATTTAGTTCGAAATTTTTAGTCCAATCGGGCTAGTACTAGAGACGTAATAAATTATCAAAGTTAGAATTTTTCAATTCTATAAATAAATTCGCGTCTATAAGCGCCAATCTATTAATAAAATCGAGAAATTCTATTTTCGATAATTTATTACGTCCCTAGTACTAGCCCGATTGGACTAAAAATTTCGAACTAAATATAAAACAATACTAATTTATATAAATAATTCAAATTTCCTAATTAAGTTAGCGCGAGTAGAAACAAGCAGAAATGTCAATATTGTCTCTATAGAGAATCGATAGCAGGATTAGCTTATATAAAGTCTCTCTCCCGGAATTGCCAATATTATTCTCGAAATTGTTATTTTTAAAAACAGTTTTTCTTATTATTATTGTTCTCTCTATTAAACAACAAATCTTTTTTTTACTTTTCTAAGATTGTTTGCTAGAGTACAAAAAAAATTGATTAGCAATAGTAAATCTTATATTTAAAAGTACTATTTTGCAATAATAGAACAACTTAAAAAAACAAATATTGCAAAAAACTAAATATATAAATAATAGAAAGCTTTTATATTAATATTTTTAGCTTATTTAAAAAATATATTAGCAAATAATATTAATCTATCTAATATAAATAAATATTATATTGTTAATATTTGCAAATAATTAAAGAAGCAAAATTTTTTAATATTTTTTATCTAATATATAAAAAAAGAGTTGTTAATACTATTAATTAAAAAAACAATATTATATACAATCTAAAATATTATAAATTTAGTATTAATTTAACAAATAATATAATATAATACAAAAATCGACAAATTATAATTTTTCAATAAATTTATTATAAAAAATACTAATATTTTTGTAATAATATTTTTCTAACAATATATTATCTTAGCAAAAATATAGATACGTAATACTTTTTTAAAGAAAATTCGAATAAAATATCGATAAACTCTAATAGCAAAATATAAAATCTAATTTTGCTACAAATACATTTATATAGATTATTTTAAATAAAACAATATTAAGTTCTAAAACAAGTTAGTTTAAACAAAAGTACAAATAAACTAAATTATATTATAAAAAGACTAAATTATAAAGATATTTTTTAATAAATTAATAAGATAGAAATATAATACAAAGATATTAAACAATTTAATATTGCAAATATTTTATATTTTGTTTTTAATATTTATATCTTATTAATAATCTTAAGATTAAAATTGTAATTCTCGAACTTAATTTAAATTTAAGAGAAAAAATACAAATTATTATTGTTATTATAATTAGATAATATATTAATAGAGATTTGAACTTAACAATATTTAATAGATCTTAAAATATAAATCTTATTAAAGAATAGCAAAATTTTAAAGTTGTATTAGCAAAAAGATTGTACAAATATAGATTTTTTGTTATCTTTTTTAATTTTATAGCTATATTTTAGTAAGTAATATTTAATCGAAAATTATACTTTAGATTTGAAAGATATTAGATTATTAGAATACTTACTTTATAAAATACTAATCTAAAAATAAAATTTTCGAATTAAACAATTAAACAAAATTTTGATTAAATATCTATTATATAGTTGTTCGAATATTTGTAATTAATAGCAATGTTATTAGTTTAATAATAAATTAAGCTGCAACAATCTTAACAATTGCAATATTAATTAGACTAACTATTAAATCGAGTTTCGATTCCAACTTTTGAAATTGATTCGATCTAACAATTTTAATATTAGAAATTAACTTAAAATTCGATTCGATTTCTATTATTTTGAAATTAAATTAATTTGACTCGACTCGATTCTCGATTTTAATATTTAGAATCGAATCGAATTATTAAGAAATCAAATATAATATTATTATATTAAGATTTTCTATTTTTAAATATACGTTATTATAATTTAAATTTTTTGTTATAGTATTAAGTAATATGCTTCGACTTAAAAACTACTTTTGTTTATATTATTTTTTTATTTTTGAATTTCTTTTTTAAATTATTAAAAAATATAATTATACTATATTTGTATTTTTGTTTGCAAAATGTCGAATTTTTTAAAAACTTTAAATTAATTATTGTTTTTAAACAAAAAGAATTTTAGTAAATCTATCTTTCGCAATTTGCTATTTAATAGCTTATATTTTAATTAATTTGCAAATTAATTTAATTAAAGTTTCTTTACTTTTGCTATTAATACTAGAAAAAGAAATTTTTACAAAATATTTAACAAAATATTTATTAATTATTTATTGCTTGTTTTGAGAAAAAGAAACAAATATATTAAATAAAGTTCAAATATTAATACTTAATTTTAAGTATAGTAGTTACAAACAACTATTAATAACAATATTTTAAACAAAACTTAATTAAAACTTGTCAATTTATATTAAACAAAAAAAATTAATATAGAAGTATAATTCAAGTTTTAAAACAAATATATTTAAATAGTTTTAATTATAAATAGTATTTTAAAAATTGTATACAAAAGTTATTATAAAATTTTAAATTATTTTATTGTTTACAACTATTTAAGTATATCAAATATAAAAAAATATCTTCTATTTTTCTTTTATTTAAAATAAAAACAATTTTAATTACAAACAACAATTAATTTAATCTTTAATTGCATAAATTACAATTAATAATATATATAATTAATATATAATTAACAATTTATTAGAAGAAAAGTTATATTAATTTGTTGTTATTTTTTATTTAAAAAAATTAAAAAAATTAACTATACAAGATTTTTATAAATTTAAATTTGTTTTTTCGAACTATTAACAATTTTAATTTTCGAAAATTACTAAAAATGTTTTGTTTAAATTTAATATTTTTAAGTTGTATTAAATTATTTAAGATAATTTTTTTAAAATATAATTAAATTTGCAAAAAAATTAAAATAAGTTTTAAAAATATTTAATATATTTTTATTGCTTTAAATATATAATTTAGTTTTTAAAAAATTGTTTATTTAAAAGTTTTAATATATTAAATAAATATTATATTTTAATTTTGCAAATATTTAATTAAATTTATTTTTCTTAATATTAAATATATAAATTGTTAATTAATATTAAAGCTTATAAAGTTTTTAAAGTTTTTCGAAATTAAAAATAAACTTTTTAAAATTGTTATTAATAATACAAGTAATAATAATATATTTAAAAACAAATTTAATAAAATCTTAAATTAACAAAAGTTTTAATAAAATAAATAATAAAATTTTGTATTTTGTTTAATTTATATTATTAATTTTGTAACTTAAATTTTTATTTTAATTATAAAATTAGAAGCAACAAATAATAATATTGTTATATAATTAAAAAATAAACAATTTTAAAATATTGCAAAAAGTACAAACTTGTTTAGTATAATTAAAAAGATATTTAAATTTATAATAATACAAAAAAATAATATATATATTAAATTTATTAAATTTGCGTTTTTACAATTGCTATTAATAGTTTAGCTTAATATTTGTTTCAATTTAGAATCTTTTAAAAAAAATTAATAAAAAATTACAAAAACTAATATAAAATATTTGTATTTGCTAAAATTTTATTTATTTTATACTTTGTCGAATATATTAATTACGCAATTATATTAATTTTTAAGTAAAGAAATATTTTTAAAATTTAAAGATTTAATAAGTTAAATTTAACAAAAACAAATAAAACTTAATTTTATTTGTTAACAATATATTAAATTCTTTTTACAAATATATTTTTATAGTTTTGCGAACAATTAAAACAAATATTTATTTAAAATTTCGAGTATTTAATACAATATTTAATTATTTTAAATATTTAAAAAAGATAATAAGAATTAATGTTTATTTTTTAAAAGATATTGTATTTAAGATTTGCAATAAAGCTTTAATAAAACTTGCAAAATACTATTTAAAAACAAAAGAATTAAACAATATATTATACAATTTCGTTAATATTCTAGATTCTACGTAGAAAGTTAGTTTTTATAAATTGTAAAATAAGAGAGAAAACAACAATACTATTAATTACAAAAATAAATACAAAATAGAATTTAAGAACTATTATCGATATTATTATAATTTAATTACTAATTTAAAAGCAAAAGCGCAAAAAATAACTATTGCTAAAAAGATAATACAATATAGTAATATATATAATCTTTTACTAATATTAATATAGTTTATTATAACTATTACAAAAATTTTATTTTAACAATTTTAACAATTTTATTTAATTTAAAATAAAAATAATTAATATCTTTGTATTAATATTGTAGAAAATAAATATTCGATTTAAAAATATTAAAAAAACAATATATTAAGTTTTCTAAAATTAACGCAAATAATTTGAGATATATTTTTATATTTAGTGTTATTAATAAATATTAAACAAACTTTTAGTTTTGCTCGAAAAATATATTAATAGAATTGATTTCAAATAAGTTCGCAAACAATTAAACAAATTATAATAATTAAATACTTTAATTATACTATAGATCTAAACGCAAAAAAGATTGTTCTCAAATTATAAAATATATATTATAGAGAAAAAAATAACAATTAAGCAATAAATAAAGAAAAAAATCTTTTTATGCTAGATTTTAAGATTGTTTTAGATTAAATTTATTTATAGATAAGTTAATTTTTAAAGAGAAAATATCTTTAATAATTATAAAAATTATTAAATACTATTAGTAATAATATAAAGAAATAATACATTTAATAAATTAAATTGCTAAAAAAAATTTATTAATAATAGAATTTTAAAAATTCGAATTTTAATTAATACAAAAAACAATTATAATTGTTTAAAAAAAACAATATATTAGGTTTATTTAAAAAGAAAAATATAATATTGTTATAGAATTTTTAGTTTATAAAATCAAATTGTTTTATAAAATTCTTAACAAAAAGCAAATTTCTTAGCTAAAGTATTATATATTTTGTATAAATAATCGCAAGATTTGAATCTATAATACGCAAAATATTAGTTATAATTCTATTATTATAATAATAATATAAAAAGATAATATACTTACTAAAAAAAAAAAATTTATATATATTTTTGTTACTTTTTAAAGTATTATTAAAGCTAAATTCTAAATACAATAATCAATTTAATTATGCTTGTAATTATTAATTTCTTATAAAGAAACTTACAAATTAAACGTTAAAATACAAGTTAAAAATTAAAAAAATCGATTAATTTTTAATATTTTCGAATTTTACAAAGAGCAACAATATTAGATTTCTACTTTCGTATATACTATTGCAAAATATTAGTATATTAATCGAAAATATATTATTTATTTGTATTATTTTAATTATATTAGTATTTTAAATATTCTTTTCTTTAGTACTTTTTTCTTCTTAAGATTTTTTTTTGTTTCTACTTATTTTATTACGTTTAGATTGAGAAATTAATTTATTGCGAAAAAACTTTAAAATTAATTAATAAGCTAGCAAATTAAATATATTAGTTTTAGATAAGATGTTTCCCATTATTTGTATATATTATTAATTTGCTTTACGCGAGCTATTGAAGAAGATAATAAATTTAACAATATTAAAAAAAGATTTATGTAAATATAAAAAAAAGATATTAAGTTTGAGACAAAATTTAAAGAAGTTATAGTAAAATAAATAATAGTTTTAATAATCTTAACTATTGCAAACGTATTAAAAAATTGTGTAAAAAGAAAAACTTAAATTAATAATTAATAATAAGAATATATAATATAAATAATAAAGCAATTAACAAATATAAACTTGCATAATATATTAACAAGATTAAATATATATTAATATAAAGAAATAACAATCTTGTATTAATAAAAATTTAAAGTAAATATTAATAAGTAAATATTAACTCTAACTTTAATATATATATTTTTTACTTTATTTTAATAAAACTATCTATCAATATATTATTTATAATTCTATTAATTTTTTTGAATTTTCTATTTTTTAAATTCTATTGCACTCTATTAGATATTGTAAGAAATTTCTAAATTGCTATATAATTGTATTATTTCTATATATTACTTGTAAAATAAATTAAATATACGTACAAATAATAAAAGCGCTATTAATTAATTTAAAAAGTATTGCAAATTGCAATTGCGCACAAAAATAAAATAATAATAAAAAAGAGTTGTATTAAAAACAATATAATAATTGCAAAACTATCTTAATTTAATTTAAAAAATTGCGTAAAACAATTGTTTAAAAGCAAATCTTTATACTAAATTGTAAATATATAAAAAAAAAAATTAAAAAAAAAATTAACAAATATTAAATTAATTAAAATTTTTATAATAATATATTTAGATAATATAATAAAATATACAATATTAACAATTTTATAACAAAATACTTTAAAAATAAGTTTAGACAAAAAACAAAAAAGAAATTTGCAATTAAAAAAACAAATTAACTTAAAATTATTAAAAATACACAAAAATTATTTAAAAATACAAATATAACAATAAAATTATCTTTTAAAAAAATATATATTATTTAAATATATTATTTGTGTTCTATATCTAAGCTAAATAATATTATAATTAAGCGTTAATAATAAATTTAATATTAATAAAAGTTTTTCGATTTATATAAAATCGATTATAAAAATTATTTAACAACAAATTATTTATTACAATAACTTAAATAATTTAAAAAAAACTAATAATAACAATTTTATAAAATTGTTTAATATTTTTGTTAAAAAATTTGCAATCTTAAACAATGCAAAAAAAAAAAATTAAATTTTATTATTTTTAAGATAAAGAATCTTAATAATATAATTGAAAAAAATAATTATAGACAAAAAACTTAATATAAAATTTAAAATAATATAAAAAAATTAGATTATAATTATTATCTAGCAACAAATAATAAAAATAATAAAGAAAATAATAAAAGCAAAAACAATAAAAATAATAAAAATAAAATTAATAAAAATAACAACAACAAAAATAATAATAAGATAAAAAATAACTTAAATTAAACTATTTAAAATAATAATAAAACAAATAAAATTATTAAAATTTTGAATTAATAGTTTTATATATATAGTTTAGAGAGTTTACTATTACAAAAACAATTATAATATATTATTCTAATATATTATTATATTGTATACTTTATCTTGTTATTTTTTTGCATTATAAAATTATAATTAAAATAAATATTAGAATTGCAACTTATATATAATTTTATTTAATTTTACTTAATTTAAAGACTTTAATTCTTAATAACGCACTAAAAGTATATATTTAATACTTTAATAATTTTACTATTGTTTAAGTATTATTTTATTATATATAAATAAATAGAATAGACTTAAATAGTAAATTTTAATAGCTTAGTAATTAGAGCAAATATAATTGTTAATAGTTGTTATTAAATTTAAGAATACGTTGCAATAATAATATTGAACTAGCTATAAATAATATTAATTTATTTAATATTTATATTGTGTTAAAGATTCGAATTTCTCTTAAAATACAATTAAATTAACTTTTTAAATTTTAATTCTAAATAGCTTAAATATATTATTTTAATATATTATTGAATAATTTATTATTAAGAGATTATAAAACAAAATATAACTTTCTAGTTTCTACTATTTATTTTAGAATTTCTTTATACTAATACTAAGTCTTGACGATTCGAGTCGATTTTTTGAGTTAATTTTCGATTTTAAGTTTGCAACTCGATTCGAATTGTCGATTTCAACATTAGAAATCGAATCGACAATTCGATTTCAACTTTTGAAATCGACTCGACCCAAACTTGATAACCCAACCCGACGCGATCAATCTAATATCAATAAATCGAATACTAGAAAGAGATTCGAACAATAAAGAAGTCGAAATATTGCGTCAATTAGTATTTCTATACTGAAACAATAAGCAGTTAAAACAGAGTTACTTATGCTATAATTAGTCGATCTCGAAGTACTGCGTAATTGTTTGCGTTCAAAAAATATTCTAGTGTACAATCTATTTGATGTCGAAGAAAGGCTTGGGCTTCAGAAGCCAGAGTTTCGATATTTGCGATAGCTGTATTGTAAGCGGCTTCGAGAAATGCGCGCTCTGGATACACAGCTGGCGGTAAATATGTGTAGGTGATTCGATACATGTGCGACGGCGTATTCTCATGTTGGCTGGTTTGCACTCCTGACTTTGTTTAGCTTTACGCCAACTGTCCATCTGTGTTCGAAATCCCCCAACCTTGGCGGCGTCTGCTCGAGTCTCTTTCCAGGTAAGCGACCATCAGTCGACCGTGGAACGGAAATCTACGTCATTGTCGCCCGACAGTGGTTCCTGGATGATTTCCTCTACAGTGAGTGCTGTGAGCCTGCCGAAGACTTAGCTCGAGTGAGCTTTCTTGCAGAATCGACAAACTCCACTTCCCTTCACCGACGGCCCTAGTCAATTGTGAGCTTCGAGATTAGACTCGTGTGCCCTTCTCCCTGCATTGCCAGATCTTGTTGTACCTAGCAGAGATCGACGTACTCAACTTCGAGGATGGTATACAATTCATTCGCCTCGTCCCCTGCCGGCAAATAGTCGAACAAGTCATGAGCTTCCTGCTTATTCGGTACCCAGCGAATTTCACCATTAGGCAATCTGAATTTGAGGTTATCGCCCTCGAGCATCGTGCCTTGAAAGAACGCGCCAGTGTCTCATATTCTTAGTACAATTCGAGAACAGGTATGACTCGAATTGCAAAATAAATCGAGGCAGATAACCCGTTGTCTTCGCCGCGACGTAACGGGGGCCCACTAGCCTCCCTAACAAGCTCTGCTGAGATCCACTCGATTTGTCCGCTGAGTTAGTACTTGTGTTCCGCAGTGAGATCTACCAACTCCCACGTCGACGAGGAAGTGGCTAGGTCAGACCAGCCTGTTCAGCTTCGTCTCTATAGGTAGAACAGGTAGAAACTATATTTACGCCCTTTTGGAGGCTCACGCTTGTCCAGCTTTCACTGATCGTACGCTCTGGCGAGGCAGCTGTTGTGGGGAAATATGACTTTCCAATTCATCTCGGGGCACTGGTTGTGCTTCATGCGAGCCATTCTTCCATTCGGGGTTGATGTGCTTGTAGACCGGTGGGAAGACAACCTAAACATTGTTAGACCCGAGACAACATCCGCTGCAGGACATTGGACTTACGCTTTCCTGGAACAAGAGCGTAGGATTGATGAATTGGCCGTGCAGTCCATGTCTGGGAACATGAAGTTGGTGATAATTCTCCGATCTCCTTTTCTTCTCCCTAGCAAACCAAGGCAATCCCCACTCCTTAATTGCTGCTTGCCAAATCTCATCGTAGAATTCATATATAGAAAAATTGTATTGGCGCCATCGGAATTCCTTGCTGTCGATCCACTCGTCGAACATCCTCGAGCACTTCTGCACGTCAGATGTAGTAGCTTCAAGAGCGCCAAACCAGGCGGTCCGTAGCTGGCTAGCTCGACTGCTCCACTCGCAGCATCGATTGTGAAATGACCGTCGAATGTTACTAAAGAAGTTTTGACTTGGAGGTCACGTTGTGATGGATAGTGACTTGATGGAAGGGATCGCAGATCTTTAGTCATAATCTGTGTGTTTCATCAGCAAATCATTATCAGATTCAAAGTCTTTCCACAACGATCGACACAGCGCGTTGGGATAGTGAGTCCAGGGCTCGTAAATTCTGTGTTTCAATTGAGGGGTTGTGTGCTCGCCACCCAAGAGACGTTGACATAGTCTTTGAGTACCTTCTTATCTCGTATGCACGATATGAAGCAGTACTGGCTGACACAACGGCAGTTCTGCCTCAAAGTGCGAAATGGCCGAAGCTTCTATAATGATACTTGTGAACATGAGGGAGTACCCGAATCCATGACCGTAAAGAGGTTGGTGAGCTCGTGACACTCCAGGCTCATTCTTGAAAATGATGCTTGCATACAGTCTTATCATAAGTCGACCATCATCGAAGCGGATGCTGAGCAAGATGACAGATTCGTGTCATCAATCTCGACACAGTGACGTCCCTCTCCCTCCGAGCAGTCTTTCAGCAGTCTTCGAATTCTGAGCCTCACAAACTCCGATTAATGGTCACGTGTCTCTTGCTCCACTTGTGCCAGAGGTATTCCCATCTTCTGCCCTGTACGAGAAGGAGAGTCTCAAAACTGCTCCCGCAGAGCCCACGAGACAACGTACCCGTTATCTAGTCCGATTTCAAATATCACTAAGTCTTCCACTCTACCTTGCTTCGCCTCTTCCTGATTGTTGAAGAACTGGGTCGTCCGAAATAAGGTCGGTACGCCAGGGGCGGAGAGCGCATGTGACTCCAGCCCTCCATAGTTCCTGACAGATGAGAGGATTCATGACCGGTCCCAGATTTGCATCTCTCCACAGTGGTTCGCCAATCGCCTCAGCATCGTCTTCACACTATTCAGACACTCGATGTAGTCGTCGAAGTAGAGAACCCAGCACTATCGATTCTATTCTGATCAAGCCAGGCCCAAGTTGACCACACTAGTCGATGATGAGCGTCTCGATGTTTGATCGGTAATGACGCTTGACGTAGCAACTCTTTCAGCTCGAACACAGCGCCGGTTGACCTGGTCTGTGCCAACTTTGTGGACCTTTCGCATCTCAATGCTGTGATCGAAAACGAACGGGTGTTGTGACACGCGGTGGCGATTGTTCGGGAGCTTCATGAACATCAGTAGCTCTGGATTCTCATCTTCTGTCTTGCTGTGTTGCTTGAATTCTATAGTCATACGGTGTTATCATCTTGAAAACGCAGCAAGCTCTCCCCTATCGTTTTTTGCTTGTGGAATACCGCTGCTAGTCTGCACAAATCTCTGGACTTGTACCCATTGCTTCGTCAGTGCTTGGACCGTATCTGCTTGAGCGAACAATGCCACCGGCTTAGCACCCTAATGTGCAGGCTAGAGTAGCGAAAGCATACACTACTGGAGGTCGTGCACTCTCGTATTGCTTTGTAGGTGCTCGCGGACCATGCTTGCGGCTGGAGTTTAATGTGTTGATGTACGCTGTAAGTCATGGGTGAGTAGCACTCTAGCGTTGGTTCCATATAGAAATCTTTCCGCATCTTCAGAGGAAGTGTCGTGAATCAACCTAGTTTCCTAAGATCGAACAACGCCTCGAGCTTTACTGCCTTGTATCCTTCTTCTTCATTGCAGATATCTCAAGTGGTATCTTGTACCATTCTATGAAAGTGTCTCCCGGCTTTCAGATTGTAGATTTCCATCATGAGCTTCCAATTAGTCTAGTTACTTTCGAACAATGAGCGTAGCAAAACAGAAGTCAAGTGAGTGGTCAATTGTTGAGGCTCGATTCTTCAAAGGCCCATGTTCGGATTGTGCGATAAAGGTAACAATATAGAGTAGAACGATGTTGGATCTCCCATTGGGTACAGCATGCCAGGATCGGTAACTAGTTACACCAAGTAGGCTTCAGTTCCCAGACTCACCAGCATCATCTGGAACCTATTGATCTTAGTTTCGTGAGCGAAAGCAGCCAAAGCACATTCGGCGTATTTCCATCTCCAAGTTGAATCTAGCGATACTTTCCGTTTCTGATGGATTGCAGGATAGTATGCTAACATTGCGAGCTGGTCTCCGATCTTTAGTATGTCGTGCGCGATCAAGGTCGATCTTGTTCAAGGTTCTCGATATGCGGTCTGTTTTCTGAAAATCTTGTAACAGAAGATAAAACCTAACAAGACTTGATTGAACCTCATGTCTAGAGCTTCCAGGAAACACGATAAGAACAAAGAACGATGCTGTAACATATGAAAGACGTAAGTATATAGCCAAAAGAAATTTGCGACAAATAAGGCAGTCTCATAGCAGCTCGTATAGGAGAACCTAGCGTGAGCGTTCAGGATTTTCAGACATCAATGCACAAGAAAGTCTAAAGATTACAAATATAGTAAACACAACACCCTTCCACCACTTCGCTACCAAACAGCCGCCCACGAATCGCGCACAAGCAAGAGGTCTGTCTGTTTGCACATACTATCCGTAACGGTCTTGCAGCCAAGTAGAGGTATCCCGAAAGGCAGGTCATGCTCATCGGGGCCGGGTGTGGTAAGTGACAGTCAGGATTTATTGACTACCCGACCGCCTGACTGATGTGTGAAGTGTAAGAGTATCATCAACCGTCTTGCTTGCAATGCCTAATGACTTTGCCGCGGCTTTTTCTTCTCTCCTTTCGCTATAAGCCATCGTAAAGGGAGCTCGCTAGCATGGCTAGACAGAAGAAGGCTTCGAGGCGTGTGTTCGAGGTAAGGGGACGAGAGGCTCTAAAAGCGAGAAAGGTTTGTGACAATCGAGCCACTCAGCTTTCTTCCAGCGCTCTTGGGATATGTGGGCTCAGATGAATCGTCTCTCTTGATGTGCGCCTCTTAGGTATTTTGAGTGGGGGAAATGGTTCGGAGTAACGGAGTGAGCGGCAGATGCGCCTCCTTGACATCATCGGGGCACCCCATGTAGTGTGCTGCACCGGACGCGGCTCTCATTGAAGACACCTTAGCAAGTCGTTGCTGTCTAGCGAGCTTCAACTCCAGACCAATCGGTTGTCGTCGTTTGAACCAGCTTATAGCTCACAAAGAGCCAAAAAAGTTCTCGACAACCATCTCATGCTACATTCATGTTAACAGGTAACATACCGTCTCTCGAAGTTTGAATTTCGATCTACATTTTGCGATGAAATATCGGTGACGCATTGTGAGCAGTGTGGGCATTGTGAGCTGGGGTCGACCGCGTAGAGACAGGATTCGTAAATGCCGTATATAGTAAACCCCGATCTTCTTTCATACAGATTCTTAGTATCGGGTATGTATCAAAGTATGTGAAGAAAGGATGGGGAGGAACCCCGAGTGCTTGGAAAAAAGTATTCCGAGTTTCGGGGTCTCGCAGTGCGTACAGATACGCATATAATATGAAACAACCAAGCAGATAAACCATGTAGGAAGGATTATCCAGTGAACTTGATAAAGCAAACCCATTTTCTTGCCTCGACGCACTTCCCTTCCACCTGGAGGGGGAGGGAAATCCGCCATCCCGATGCGCTCAATTGAAGGCTATTCGGTAGAGCTCGGATCTTGACTAGCCGCAGAACCATAATATCAGCGAGTCAATATAGACCAAAAGAATGCATTGTAAACAGCAACAACGCCACTCCAGAAGCTCCGCCGCAAATCCCTATTACCACCAAGCCTTCGTCGCAATTTCCACATTTGACATCTCAACGTTGGGGCGGTCGCAACGACGTAGCAGGGCCGCAATATCTTCCTCAGAGGAGGCAACGCCCTAGCATCCACATGTAGCCCTAGGCGCGCAACGGCGGTCTCTTTATCGAGAGTCTGTTTTCACACTGATAGGGACGCTGAGGCCAGTAGCAGCTACTATGGAAAAGCCGACACGATTTGTGCTTTACGTTGAGATTTATGGACGATCAGTTGCTCCAGCTTCTTAGGGCTGGTGAATGTTTCGAACGCACCCATGAGCCCGTTTTGAACAGGTCCCTGAGTAACACAGACAGTTCGCCCACAATCCTTCATTGCGATAATCAGCGGCTTTGGTAAATTTTCAAGCTCGAAAGGAACAGTAGCGGAGCTGGAGAAGTTAGATTAATCGGATTCCTCGGCGTCAGCGTTATAATCGGAGTTAGGCTCAGGTCCCGTGTCGTAGCAAGAGAAATATTTTGATGGACAGATATTGGAAGAAGAGGCTAAAGCAATGACCAAGCAACTGGGACAGAAGCCACATTAGTGTGTGAGAACGGAATGGAGGATTGAGATGGAATAGTTATAAGGACGATAAAGTGAAGCTGTATCGAGACTAGTGTTTTCTTATCTTCGACACGGCGCTCAGCCAGGTGAGGAGAGACCTGTCCGTCTCTGCCCGAGTATCATGTAGATTCCAAAACGCGGATTCCGACACTGGTAGGCCTTTTGTGCGATGGTAGTCTGATTCTTAGCTCGTCATCGATTTTATCCTCACTCTCACACCCATGCGTTAGTGTCATCCTGATACCGATTGTTCGTTGTGATGATAGATAGTATATTTCGGCTTGGGATACAGCAGAGGATTCAAAGACGGTCCTATGCCATGTCAACCGGCCAACAGCATTTACCATGTGGTTGTGGCATATCTTCATCCTGACGCAAACTTGTAAAAAGAATATCCACGCGACAAGGAAACAGTAACACAATGGAAACTATAGTATACGAACAGAAAAGCGGAGATGAATCCCGCCCACAATCGCTCACAAACAGTGAGTGGTCTCATCTTTCCTAGCCTTCGATGTTATTGAGCCCGAATCATCCATGATTAGCATATTGGTCCTTCGTCGGCGGCTTGAAGATATTTGTAAAGCTCCACTAGGAGTAGGCTGTATGCTTCGGAGCCCCACGCTGCTTGAATCCACCAATGCAGGCGTTGAAATCGAGATGTGAGTCCATTGGCTTCGGACCCACAACGTGAAAGTCGCTTTGTGAATATCGCCTCATGTCCTGTTCGGAACGTCACAGTCATACGATCTTAGAAACTCCAAGCCCGCGAGAAGAAAAAGAGCAATGACCAAGTGAAGCACGCCACCGTCATATCACGTCTCCCGAACCGATTCAGGAACCGGAGAAGAGATTCAAATCTCAAGAGATGAAATAGAGGAAGTCAGAGCATTACCGATGCTCACTCAAGCTGGGTGAGCCTTGTTTATGCTTGTCGCCCATAGCTCAATTGCCTCTTCCACGCCAAAGTACTCAGCTGCTGAGGGATACCATGCATAAACCGTGTTGACATCGCCCTTCTCTTAACCGCGTTTGGTATTACTCAAAACGAGCATTGTACGGGTGAGTGCGGATAGGATGCAGGTAAGCTTTTGTTTTTGTTTCAGTGTGCCATTGCGGCGACGAGAAGACGAAGAACTTGGAAGCAATTTCAACAGCATCTAAGAGGAAGTGCAAGAGGGAAAGAGATCGAGACCGGATGACTTCGTACGGTGCGTTCAAGACGACTAGATTGCAATTCAAAGGAGGCAGCGAAGTATGAGACTTCGGAAGGTTTGCTTCAGCAGTACCAGTGAAGCCTTGCGTATGCGTCTTGAGTAAGGCTTGGGTCTTCTCTGAAACCTTTATAACTTCGCATCAAGTACAAGCTATCAGCGTTCAATTAGTATGTAACACTTTGACTGGCAGCGTGCCGACTAGACACCCAGTACAGCATTCAGAGATAATATATAGCGAGACTCATAGGGACTTAGCCCGCGAAAGATTTGTCGCTTGAATTTTCGATATTAGCGATAGCGAATCGTGATTGACGTTGCCACCTATATTAGTAATTTGCGGTGCTTGAGTTGGGTATAATATGTTGCGTTGTAACATGTGAGAGAGCCTGCTTGACCTAGCTCTTGGAAGAATGAAGACCAATTTGCGTGAGTGGAAAATTGTCAAGTTGTTCCCAAGGCAACGTAAGCTCAGACCAAGGTGAAAGGTTTGATTCTGATTCGGACCGAGAGCGTGATGAGCCATGCAGGTTACGGACTTGGATGAATCTCCTCAAACGGACAAAGGGAATGGGAAGTCGCATTTCCGACTGTTCATATAATATATTCTAGAAGTGAGTCAGGCTTCGCATCTAATTCATAAGCGGCAATAAGCTCGGCTAATTTTTCACAGCCTCCACGATCGCCCCTTTGTCGCCTTGGTCCAGGCCATCTAGTGTGGTCATATCGTTTTGATTGAGCTCAAAGTCATAAACATTAGCATTCTCTTCGATGCGCCTCTTTGTGTCGCTCTTTGGCAGCGGGACCCAGCCTTTCTGCAGGCAATACCTTATCAAGACCTGAGATACGGTTTTGCTGTGATTTTTGGCGAGCTGGGTGAGAGTGGGATCGTGTGCTTTTTGGTTGCGAACTATTGGAGAATAGGCTTCGATGATGATTTTGTGCTTGTTGCAGTAATCGACTATGGTGCGTTGTTGACAGAAGGCGTGGAGCTGATGACATGTCAGGACTCGAACGATTAAAGATATGCAAGCTGCACTAGAATGGTTTGTGGTGGGAGGATCCGAAGTTGCAGAGTAGGCGAGAGAAAATATTTGAAGATCTCACATCAAGTCGAAAGAGCCGTCAAGGAAAGGGGAAAAGACTCACCTCGAGCTGATTGATGTGCGGTGGCCACACCTTCGCATAACTCTTCATCTCATCAATATGGCTTACACCGTAGTTACTGACCCCCACAGCCTTAACCCTCCCCTCATCGTGCAGCCTCTCCAATGCTTGCCACATCATTTTCCTTCCCGCACTTCCCGAGCTGGGACTATGGATCAAGAACAGATCGACATAGCCCTTGCCCTCTCCGCTGCCCCCCTTCCCAAGCCCATCATCAACCGTCTCCACACTCTGCAAGCATTTCTTGTACGTAGCGTCGGGGCTGCCAGCTGCAGCCAGAACCTTAGTTGTGAGGAAGACCTCTGAGCGCGACAGCCCGGACTGCCGGGCTGCTTCACCCATCTCTTTCTCATTGGAATAATATTGCGCAGAGTCAATGTGGCGATAGCCTATCTTGAGGGCGTGTGAACAGGAGGCTACGCAGATGGAGGTTGACGATTGGTAGATGCCGAAGCCAAGGCGTGGGATTTTAACGGAGGAATTTGGTAGGGAGAGAAGGTCGGTGAGGCTGAGCTTGGCAGCCATGGTGGAAGTAAGTGAGGCTTGTGACAAGTGAGAACTCGTAGAATTGTAGGCTTCTGCGACAGAGTGGCCTTTATTGGTGGTTTGGTAGGTAGTGGGGAGAGGTTGATGATGGGATGAGATGTGCCTGTAGTGATTGAACGTCAGAGAAGACCATAAGCAGTAGGGAGCTTTCTTACTTTTCGAAGCCTGCCGCGCTACCTTTCATGTCAGAGAGGTTAGATTTCTGTTACTTTACCATTGATCAAGATGATATCATTGCAAACAGGTGGGGAAACTGAGGTGATGAAGACCCTGTGTTAGCCCTAGGGAGAGATCGCAGTAATGCGCCCCAATCAGAGTAAAGCATCGCTGGTTATCATACTTTACCTCCGAGGCGCTATAAAAGACCAAACCACTTCTCACTCGCTCCGAAAGGAGACGCTTGGTTGGTGTGTGGATTGTAGGACAGACCGAGAGACCCGAACCGTAAAACCACTAAGTATTACCCCTTGAAGACTGTCAGTTCTTTGGAAGCATAAAGTGATCTCTTGAGAACGTTTTTGGAACAACCAATAGCTCGGACGAAGTGAAAATAGCCATTCTTCTGCACTAAATAGTACTGTCATCAAGTCTATCCAGGAACAAGATCTTCGACGTTCTCCTTCCTGGCTGCTTCCATAAGCCCATATCGCTTTGCCGCACCACTGGTATGCCCGCTGCCGCCTTTGAATAGCTCACATCTTCAGATCAAGAATCGGCAAAGACGTCTACTTTCTCTAAGCTTCTTTGCAAGGTTTCGGACAGAGTAAGCAAGTCTTGCCTGTGGCCCTGACATGCCCGAATTGAACGCAACGACGTTGTCGAAAATGGTGGTAGCAAGTGATTGACGAACCCGTCCGGCTCGCCTGCAACATCGAGTTCATCGACAATGATGGTCCGGGACAATGTTGCCAGATCAGCTGCGTGACCAGTGCACCATCGCCAGGGTTGTGACCCACGTAGAGGTAGCGCTGGCGTAGGCCTGAAGCCGTAGTGAAAAAAAGTTGCAATGAAGGCCTTTGAGAAATTGGAGATCGGTAGAGCGAAGTGTGACAGCGGTACATCCAGACTTGAAAGAGAGATACTTCGGTCACGGCGCTTTGCAGTACATGGCTATTGTATTCTCCATGGCGGTCTATCCTCATGATCGAACGACTGGCCCATGCCCTAGAAAATTGTGGTGGTCAGCTTCTTCAGTATTCTTTCGAATCAAGTGCTGAGAATTTCGTGTAGAAGCTCACCACGCTAGCCTGGCCGTGGCTGACACAACACAGGGAAATTCAGACCCGGCCGTCCATCCACTGAAGTGTGATCATTGGCGGCTTCGCCAGCAGTGGGTTGCCCACTTTTTACATCTCTCTCACAATTGCCATTTTTCAACTGTGTTGCCCTCCTTCTGGCCGGCGAATCCGGCACAGGCACGGGAAGCCCTTTCGCTTTGTTTTCCTCACATTGCCTCTTGTCCCCATCCTCTTCAAGAGGTTTCGCAACCAGCCCTTGTAGAATCGCCAACAATTCCGATTCGTTTGTTCTTGCCCTGACCCATTCCTCCCAAACGTCCCACCACCACCTATGCGTCTTCCCGTCTCTTCCCAAATGCCCTCCAATGCCATCGCTAGCCACCCGCCTCTCCCACGGCTTATCTACGATGTAATGTAACCCTCTGACCTCTTCATCCCGCCATATATTTGGATGCCAGTTTTCCATTGTCTTCAGTGCATTGTATTTCCAGGAGACCGGTAGCCATTTGTGCAGGAAGAAGCGGGCCATAAAGTCCTGGTCTGGGAATTGAAAGGTCGATAGCTCTTTGGAGCTCTTGAAGTATTCGAGCATGGAGTCCCAAAGTGCAGGAGAAGGGTTATAGACGAAGAGACCCCCATTGAGAAGGCAGTGGGTGTGCGGTGGTTCCTCGTTTTCGGGCACCGGCGTCCCACCGTCAAGAGCTGAAGGATGCTCCAGTGGAGTATACCCGCAGTTATCGGCGTTCCAATTGTCGGGCGCCCAAGAGTCGTGGTCCAGGTTGCACACACACCCATGATTAGCCGCTATCCAGTCGGTGGCCGGCAATGGGGTCTCGAAGACATCATCCATATTCTTGTAAATCGTGATGTCGGCGTCGAGGAAAACGCATCTGTCGTAGGTGGTAAGCTCGAAAGCGCGGAGCTTCGTCCATGTGTCTTCGAAGCGGGCTGCTATAAGGGTGACAGGGCCGGAGGGTAGGAGTGGCTCGACTGGGTGAACGACGACGAGCGGATTCTGTTGGGATTCGAGCTCAAGAGCGCGGAGGCTGCGTTCCGGCAGACTAGGTGTTATTAGTACGACGAGGGGATAGGCGGAGGCATGTTTGCGGAGAGAGTAGGCTAGGGTGATTACGCCTGGGAGATAGGAAGCACGCGTAAGAAGAGTGACCCAAGCACGCTTGGGAGAGGTCGCAGCCATTGACAGTAGGAAATACAGGTGCAATTAAAAAAAGTAGAAGAGAAGTATCAGATCAGAGGGAAAAGGACATCTAGTGCGGTTGCTTGGAAGAGAGTTTGGCGGTGGTCTATGCGCTGATGAAGTCATCCCAAATCATGCAGAATTTGGCTTCGAGGGCATTGCAATTGGGTCGTGGACAACAGATATCGAACGCGAATTGTCGAAGAACAATTGCGTGATTGTTATCTTGGAGTACCTGGTACCTATCATGGTCTAAGGAAGGGGCTGGCCTAAAGCACGTGACACGCTGGCCAAGTCGCCTGCCTTGACCAGCGTCGCGTACCCATGCTCAGATACCTTACATTGTCTATCTCATATATCTATAAATCTATAAATCTATATACGGAATTCGAACGTGCCATCTTGATACCAGCGCTCCTTAAGCCTTCTCATTAATCCTCAAAGCCTCCTTCCGCTGCTTCCTTGCCTTCGGGCTCAAGGTATCCCTGATTTTCTTCAAGCCACCGAGGTAAAGCCAGGACACGACAAAAACTCCAATGAAGTTGAATATACAAAAAGCCCAGAAGATACCGTAGTCATTCCATTTCTGCGAGTAATATACGTTGAAGCCTGCCGCGAACTCGTCGCCAGTCGCATACTGGCAGAACTCACACAGGCCGTTGGCGCCAGCTTGGACGTAGCCTCCAGCTTGCGCAATGTAGGGTCCCGTATACTGCTGGCAGCTTTGGCCTGGTGGAGGCGTGAATCGTGCAAATTCGTCCTGGGCGCATGTGACTTTCCGGCCATGGGTTGCCACGCCGAGGAAGCCTTCGAGGAGGTAGTGAAATGGGGTGAGCCAGTACATCCATGACCGCCAGAACTGGTTGAAAATATCAGCGACGGGGTTGAGGGTTGAGGTTTACAGGATGAAAGAGACTTACGTATGGTAATGCAGCGAACGGCACCACGACACCGCAGAAGGAGACGATGAAGAGAAAGAAGACCGGCAGTAGCAGACTGGCAAGCAGCTCATTCGGAGCCATTGCTGCGACTAATTGACCAAAGCTTATATAGAAGAGCTCGAACATCATGAGCAGCAACCAGGTGTATCCGCTGTCGAAAGCGGATCGATATCGCCCGATCGCACCCCACCACCAGCATTGGAAGTAGATCGTACCAGCTAAGATCGAGTAAGGGATCTCCACAAGTACGGCACCCGTCACGAACGCGATCCAGGAGTAGATTTTCGATCTGGCCTCGCGTTGTTGAAAGATCTGGCGGAATTGGAGGTATTTGGGCTGGAGCTGCTGCATTAGTGGTGGCGCAATTGTGAGTGTCATGAAAATGGAGAAGAGTCGCGACTGCTGGTCAATGGTTGAGTCGCCAATATGGTAAAAGGTGAAGGAGTTGAAAAGACCGGTCAAGATATGGAGGAACATCTTGCCAACAACGTACTCGGGCGTTCGCCAGTACGAGGTGAAAGAGCGTTTGACGACAGAGTAGACTTGCGTGCTGAGAGGCATGGCGTACTCCCGGTCATCGTCTGTCGCCCGTGTAGTCGATGCACTACGACGGTCGCTGATCATGGACTGTATCTCCTCCGAGCGTTGATTGTATTCAGCCGAGCTGGCCCATACATCGCCCCAGTCCTGACCTTTGTAGTCCGGATTTCCGGCACCGATTGCTTCCAACATGTATTCTGCAGGATTGGCATTGTGTGGGCACTCCTTCGCGCCATTGCGCTCAAAATATCCGATCATTTCTCGAGAGTCTTTGCCAAGTGTTCCGTGGTATACCACTCGCCCACCAGATTTTAACAGGAGTAGCTCGTCAAAGTATTCGAACAAAACAGCCGAGGGCTGATGTATGGTGACTAGCAGTGCTTGGCCGCTGTCAGCAAGCTTCCCAAGGAATCGAATGATATTAAATGCTGCAGCAGAATCAAGACCTGAGGTTGGCTCGTCCAAAAACAACAGAAGCTCGGGTTTACTGGCGAGCTCAACCCCAATGGTCAAGCGTTTCCTCTGCTCCTGGTTAAGACCCACGCCAATTTTACCAATGGTAGCCCCGGCAATAGATCTCATCTCAAGAAGATCAATGATCTTCTCACAGTACTCATATTTCTCCTCGGCTGGAACCTCCTTTGGCTGTCTTAACAAAGCGGAAAAGCGTAGAGCTTCTCGAACCGTAGCTGTTGGCTCATGTACATCCATTTGTTCAGCGAAGCCCGTAGCGCGTTGGAATGATCTAGGCAGTGGCCTGCCATCCACAAGGAAATCTCCAGTGACCACACCAAAGTTGATACGCTGCGCCAAAGTATTCAACAACGTGCTAAGCGAAGTCAGCACATGGGTGCGTCAGGCAAGGGAGGGGTAAGTACGTCTTGCCTGCTCCAGAAGCCCCCATGAGTGCTGTTAACTTCCCTGGTCTGACATATCCTTGGACATCGTTGAGGAGCTTTTTTTCTCCTTTCTCGAGGGGTATAGTATAATTGACCTTTTGATATGTGAAAACGGACTCATTCCCAGCGATGCCTTTGGCTGCACCTTCAGAGTCAGAGCCGCTCGACTCAGTGTCAGCCAGCTTTTCGGTGCCCGCAACGCCAGCTTTCTCTTCATCTTCGGGAATGCTCCCCTTCTCCATCGCTTTCGACACTGACTTTGGTGCTTGACCTCTTTTGAATATGGTGACGGCCCCTCCGCCGGCATTAGGCTTTTGAATTTCCATACCAAGCATGGTGAGAGCGACGAAGAAGATCCAAAACCCAGCGATGATGCCAAAATTACGCCATAAATGTGACCGTTCATATGTGAAAGCAGTTCTTATGTAGTCGGCACCACTAACACTGGTCTGGCCAGGCTGCGAACCTTGTAACGTGCACGATTGATATTGTGGACTTGTACCAGGCCCTTGAGGGACCAGGTTGGGAGGGACACACGTGATATCGAAATTGTAGAACTCGTTAGCCATCAGCGCTTCGAAGCCGTACTGAACAGGATTGATCCAGATGAGCCACTTGAACCATGGATGCATTTTCGATGGTGGAATCAAATAACCTGTATAGACGATGAGGATCTGTATGGCAAGACCTGTGATTCTCGTCGCAATATCAAGTGACTTTGTTAAAGATCCGATGGCGCGGAACAAAGAGTACATGGTCATTGTGATAATCCACAGTATGAGGAGACTGATGAAGAATTGGGATGCAGTTTTCGAGAGTCCCGCCATCCAGTACACCACGATATCGAAGATGAGGACTTGTACCAGGACAAGTGGGGCGTCGACAACAGTCTGCGCAATTGCATACGCAGCCGGCCTGTGGAAGGAGCTAATTGTGGACAATTAGCGATGATCTCATTCAAAGGGTATTCCAGACTTACAAGCTCTTGTGTTTCAGCATGATGGGTCTGCTGGCAAAAGCAGACGTCAATTCGGCAAGCGCAAGCAAAGCGTTGAACAGGAGCATAAAGAAAAGCACACCACCTCGAGTAAAGACGCCAGCAGAGTTCCTTGGCATATTATAGAACAACGATCCGACGATCAAAGCCTGAAAGAGGATGCCGCCCCATTTACCTACCAGAGACTGTTGGTCTCCAAACATAATCAAGAATTGACGATGGGTGCAAGCAGTGACTTGTTTGTAGAAGGGCAAGGTGTAATTTCTCTCTTTGGTCGCTTTGGTCTGGGAGTCTAACCGTTCCTTTCGTTGTTGCTCGATCTCTTTCTCAAAGTCCTCGATATCCATGACGTTCGCTTTATACACTTCACTATTACGGTATGCGTCCTCGAACTGTTCGGCGGATCTAGGAATGCGGTCTTCGTACCCAGGTATGATCTCACGCTCATGCTCGTCGGTCACAGAGGTCAGGAAATCCGCCGTCGTCCATCGGGCGGGTCGAGAGAAGCCCAGGTTCTCAAAGTAAGCAGCAGCATCCTCAGTCGGCCCGTAATACAGACACCTCCCTTCGTCAATAAGGACTACTTTGTCGAACAGGTCGTACAAGCTTTCGCCTGCTTGGTAAAGAGCAACCGAGGTGGAGATATTTGCCATGTTGGTGAGCGACCTCAGACTCTGGACGTATTCCAAGGCGGTACTGGCATCAAGCCCTTTCGTTGAATTGTCCCAACATTGGATGCTGGCTTTGGTTATCATCGCTTCAGCGATACTAACACGCTTCTTCTCCCCTCCGGATACACCTCGGACGAATTCGTCACCAACTTTCGTGCCCAGCGTATGCTCGATCCAGAACAGCTTGGCGACGACCTTGAGGAATTCTTGTCTATAGTCATTGCGGCTTTCGCCCTCGTTTCGCGAAGCCTTGCCCGGGGTTCGAGTCTTGAGCGCAAAGTCGAAGGTATTCTTGACACTCAGTGTGGCGTAATGCAAATCGTCTTCGGGGTTGTAAACAACCTCTCCACGGAAACGCTTCCCCATCGTTTTGGCATCGGTCCCACCGTACGTGACATCTCCGTCAATTTTCTCGTATCCAAATCTCTGATTGGCCAAGACCTTGAGGAAGGTCGAGCATCCTGACCCAGGCCTCCCCAAGACGAGTAACATCTCTCCGGGGCGAACGCATCCCGTGAACTTGTTGATGATGGTCCGCACCGGCACTTTGTGAGACACTTTGTTCTTTCCGAAGAGTCCAGCCAGAGCTCTTGGTAGGTTAAGAAAGAGATCACCCAGCGTTGGCTGAAGGGCTGCGCCAAGACCCAATCCTTTCACCGTGAGGTCCCTGAACACCAGCCCTACATGTCGCGTTTTCTCTTCCTCCGACTGCTCATGCCTGTTCTTGCCGAACATGCGCGATAGTAGCCGTTCAATTTCCACTAGTTCATCTTGCGAATGACTGACCTGCGGTGAAATATATGAACCCTGGCGACCGCTGGTATTTGTCCTTTTCCTACTCAATGTCTTGAACAGGTCCTCTCCCGTCGTTCGATTTGAGGCCTTTGACGCTAATCCGGGGCGATTGGACTTATCTCCAGTAGGTCCAGTTTTGATCGGAGCGAACCCGCCGCGCTCGGCGACCTCATCTTCCAAAGGTGGTTCGATCTCAATCTCTGCTGCCGATAAGGGTCTGTCGCCTGGCGAGACATCGTCTGCCGGATGCAAAGCGGATTGTGTAGGTTGGTCGGACGCCTCAATTGGAAGCTGGGTGGTCCCTTCAGTCGCTTGGGGTGTGGATGGATCAACAGCGGTGGCGGACGAGTGACTGGTGGCAGGCAGCTGTTCCGCGCCATCGTTGGGGGATTCTGGGAGGTGTGAAGCACGTAGATGGCCTGGGGCCAGATACTGCTCTCGGAAGCTATTGGCGGAAGTCGAGGGCCACAAGCCAGGCACCTCGTCGATGTGGGGCTGTTGGGGGGTTGGATCAGCCATGGTCAGCGAGGAATGGCGGCGCAGCGATCCATGCAATTCGATGGTTATGTACAAGTATATAAGTTGGTCCCCGGCCGAGGACTGAAGAGAACAACGTGGGCGGCATGATGTTTTCCGGTGCTCAGGTGCTTACCTTATCTACTTTACTTTACTTGCATTGAACTGTCCTGCAAGGGCAACATACGGATTTTGGATTAATCCGACGGAGTTTAGTCTCTCCGCCTTTCCATTTTATGCCGGTCAGCATTATCGGCGAGTCATGTAGCCATAGTTTGCTCATGCTTTCCGCACAGGGCTTTGATCTACGTCACCTATCATGCCCTACAGATCAACTGCATCGCCGGCGTGAGACCTTGAAGCCTAAAGTATATGATATAGTTCATAATGTACATGCGAGCTTGACTTTTGAGTGCTAAAATGTCAACGTCATTGCCTGGTCGGGTCGGCCCTTCATCACGCCGGATCTTGCCGAACAGGCGAGATTCTCGGATCGGAACTAGCTCCTCAGACTAGCTCCGGAAACAAAACCCTCCTTTCCATTGTGATGGATCACGTAATCCTTGCTTCGTCGGACAACATCAAGTAGAGTCAGGAATGTAAGACTTCTGTGAGGGTCTTGAATTATCAGTAATCGCAGCTTGGATATCGGACAATATCCCGACGCTGAAAGTTGTATTCCCGGTCGTTGTTTAGACTTTCTGCCCCTCCACGAGCTACAAGATACTCGGGGTCAAAGTTCCACGTCGAGTGTTTTAGAGTCTTGCATCTTCAGAGCGCACCATGAATGCGTTGGATGAGGATGGTCGAGCTTTTGGTACACAAATGCTATCGAACGGAAAGGACACAGTATGTGCTTTATACCTTCATGCGCAAGTTGTAAGCGAGTCATGATGTATCCAACTGGAGTTTTCCCAAGACGAACAGATGATCCAAGGGAAGTCGATCCCTTAATAGATCTCCATCATGCAGTCTCAAGCCAAATTGTCGCATGAACTCGAGCATCTGCAGGGCAAAGAGCAATTCAATTATTTCACTTGTACATTGGGCCAGGCCGCAGCTTCCAGGGCGGAACACTCAACTTCCTACGGCACTATCAACGACCTTTTCGACGAGCAATGTAAGGAAATACCACAGCAACCGGCCGTAGGCTTTCCGAACCCTCCCAGAAATAAGGAACTCTGGACATACCAAGTCTTTAGTAAGTGCACATCTAGTACATTTTGTGCCTTTCAACCTTCTGCCGTCAGAATTAAGATGCCTTACGATTTTGGCTGGCGATGTTCAAAAGTGTCTAAGAGGCGCTTAAGCTCTCTGGTTATTTCCTTTTGCCTTCACGTATCTCTCTAGTTGGCCCCCTGCCTTCTAATACGGATATTAGCGTTCAGAGACCTACAGCAAGCATCTATCTATCTAGCAAAGAATCTATTTCGAAAGTCGTACCCAGGAAGGGAGAACATCGCTCTGCTATGTCAAAGCTCGATAGACTTCCTTTTAACATGGCTCGGCCTGATGAGAAGTGGGCATTCAGTCCTGCTGATCGCGTACGTATTGCCGCCAAATTGCAACTTCTTGACGGTGTAGCTATGGACTGACTTCGACGCCCTGTGTTATAGGCCTCAATGCCAACCAAGTGCCATCGCGCATCTGTGCAAAGAAACCAATGTCAATTGCTTGTTGTATGACGAGGCTTATCGTGACTTGGCTTCAGAAACGAAGAGACTGTGGCCTTCTCTGAACACATCAGTCATACACGGCACTAAACAGGCCATCGAATCACCACAAGTATCGGAAGGAGCGGCGAGTAATGATCTTCTCTCTGTGCAACCGCCAGTGCTGGAAAATGACACAGCATATCTGCACCACACCTCCGGAACATCATCCGGACTACCTAAGCCAATCGCACAGAGCCACCGAGCAGCAGCAGGCGTCCTCCCTTGCCTGAATGGCGAGCACGAGGCGACCTTCACAACGACACCACTCTACCATGGAGGGATCGCAGATTGCTTCCGCGCCTGGACGAGCGGAGCAATGATCTGGCTCTTTCCGGGGAAAGATGTACCAATCACATCGTCGAACGTGGTCAAGAGTCTGAAAGTTGCCGAGGAAGCTTCAAAGAACTCGAAGACCGCTGTGGTAAGATACTTCTCGTCCGTGCCGTATGTCCTGCAAATGGTAGCAGCAGACGACGATGGGCTAGAAAGACTGAAGATCATGGACATAGTCGGCGTCGGCGGCGCAGCTTTGCCTCCTAGTGTTGGTGACGACCTTGTCAACCAAGGTATCAACCTGGTCTCGAGATTCGGCAGCGCTGAATGCGGCTTCCTGATGTCTTCCCACCGCAATTACGAGTATGACAAAGAATGGCAATACCTCCGTAGTCATGGCTCGTCTCTACTGAGCTTCGAGCCTCAAAGCGATGGCTTGGCCGAACTCGTCATCCAGCCAGGGTGGCCGCACATGGCGAAACGGAATCGCGAGGAAGGTTCCTACGCCACTGCTGACTTATTCGAAGCACATCCTACAATTCCACACGCGTGGAGGTATCATTCAAGAGCGGACTCACAGTTGACCCTGATCACAGGGAAGAAGTTCGATCCTGCGCCGCTTGAGGATGCGATAGCTACATCTCCCGATATCAAAGACTGCTTGGTTTTTGGAAATGGCCGTCACTGCCCCGGTGCATTGGTTTTTCGAGACGGCAGATCCTCCGGTCTCAGAGATGACGAATATCTTGAGAGGGTGTGGCCGTGGGTCCAGAAACTGAATGCCGAGGGACAAAGCCATACCAGGATATCTAGATCAATGATTGTCGTGGTATCCTCCGAAACCGAGCCCTTGGAAAAGAGTAGCAAGGGCACGGTTCTGAGACGGCAGGCTGAAGAGCGGTACAAAGCGTTGATCGAGAAAGTTTACCAGAGCGAGCCGAGAGATAGTGGTGACAGTAGCCGAGAAGGGCCACACTTACCGGATCATGATGTGCCGATAGCGGTTCTTGACATCGTCAAGTCTGTGACTGGGTCGAAGGAAGCAATACCAGCAGACGAAGATTTATTCGCCGCTGGCGTGGACTCCGTTGCTTGCATGCAGATCCGAGCTCTACTGCAAAGCGTGAGTTGAGTATTGGACCCGTGTTTCTCGATGAACTATGTAGCACTGACCGCGTTCTAGAAGCTCTTATCACGCGGTGTAACCCCGTTACCGCTCAATGTGGTCTACGATTGCGGCTCGATCAAGGCGTAAGTTTCATGATAAAGATAAGGATCTCTTAGATTACTAAATTTTGGCGTAGAATTGCCAAGTACATAGTCAACATCCGCCACGGCAAAGCCATCGAACAAGAAGATGAGATCCGGTTGATGCACGACCTAGTGCAGAAGTACAGCTCCTTCGACGACCTCAAAACATCTTCCCTAGGCCACCACACCACCATGGATCAATTCACTGTTACCAATGGCCATACCCCCTTCAGCGCCAAGGAAGTCATCGTAAGTTTCACCCCCCCTGCCCTCCCCTGATCCCTCTTTGACCTCCCATTCCCTGTTCCTTCTTCCTTCCTTCCCGCCTACTAATCAACCACCCACAGATCCTCACCGGCGCAACCGGCGCCCTGGGCGCACACCTCCTCTCCCTCCTCCTTG
>JAABUS010000993.1_pt1 | contig 66612 bp, 47 predicted proteins | sample 5560161 | NCBI WGS metagenome assembly JAABUS01 (sample SAMN10711885, study PRJNA513376) | rock metagenome | isolation source: Antarctica rocks | place: Antarctica: Victoria Land, Trio Nunatak nord | collected 2016-01-04
CTGCGTCTATATTTCCTGTAAAATTTTTGCTGATAGTTTCCTTCCCTTCGAGCGTCCGGCCTGAACACGAATGCGATTCATACAGGCTGGTTCCAGCAGTCACAATTTCGTGATAACGGTACGGCTTGGCGATGTGGCGGTATTTGAAAATCGTCAGCCCATAAACTGCTGCTGATTAAAGTTACAAAAGTTGATGTTAAGAATTGCAGACTGGCATTATTCGTCGGCCGGATCTGAAGCCGAATAGCGAACCAAAAGTTGAGAATTTATTCGTCGCCCCGCCATATTGCCAAACCGCCTGTTGGCGGCTGGCATTTTGTTTATTTAAGTAACTCTTATCCTATTTGCGTAATGCTTTTGACTGTTATACATATTTGAATAAACTTCGAAAATTGTTTATCGATTCAAACAACAGACAACCGGGAACAAATAAAATAGCTTGAACACCGGCAGTATTGCAAGAATATTGAACTTATAGTTTATAGATTATTATCAATAAATTCTTTCAACTTTTCGTAAATTGATGGTATATCATTTCGATTTTGCAAAACTGAATAAATAACTCCACCAAGGTCTGCGGGGATTTTAGAACCATTCTCGGAGATTATATGTATCCTTTGTGTCCCCTTGGCATGAGCAAAAAAGCCGGCTTCAAATATCACGTTATCTCGTGGAATCATTTTCTTTGTCTGTTCATGCATTTCATTATATTCGGATAACTCATCATCATTTGTAAAGAGAAAAATGGCACCAGTACAATTATTTGTTGCTTCCTGAATTTGGTTTATTATTGTATCGCCCTTAAGAAAACCGTCATACCAGTCCAAGAGTTTCAAATCTGGGAATTGCTCTTTTAAGTAAAGCTTTATTTTTTTTGCAATTTCAACTGACTTTGAAGAATAGCCCAAAAAAAGATCAGATCTTTTTTTAATTCGCTTATTCCATGCGGCAAGAAAGTTTTGAAAGTTAGGAGTCTTAAACCATTCTTTCCCTACGTTTCTGGGTAATGGAATAATAGCGTCTCCGCCTTGTGATGAAAAAATAAGTCGTTTTTCAACATTCTCTTCCAATATACCAAGGATAGGGCAATTGTAGGTAAGGGCTATTGCTCCTTCATATTGACAGTATTCTGTTACTAACGAAGTCCCCTGTAAATCATCTTTCTTGTTAATTTGTAAGCAATCTTTCCAAAATGGAAAACCAATTACTGCTGCACCTACACAGCGCCTCATTATTTTTTCTACTTCTCGGGTCGACCAACTAATGCCAGCAGCTAACCCTCGACCACCGTCTTCTGGATTAAAGACTTGTACTTCGTAATCTAAATTTTCAATTTCCCCAATAATAGCCCATTTAAGTATTTTCTGTGAATCATCAAGGTATGTATCACGAGGGCTACTTATAAATATTCTTCTCTTCATAATGCGATGTTTTATAAAATTTTAAGATCTACTTTCATTAGAACGTCTGCCCCTATGCTTGCAGCTAACGGTAAGGCTTGGCGATGGGCTGGTATTTATAACGTCGAGCTTGGAGCCCAAGCCGATTGAAAACAAAAGATGAAAATAAAAACTAAAGTTCAATTATAATATCGAGCTGAAACTATTGCCGATACTGGTTTATAGCTCATTATTATTCCGTCAGCCAGCCTATAGCCAAACCTACTGTTGTACGCATACATAGCCATCCACTTGCCTAATTCGAATTGCAATCCCAATTTTAGATATAAAAAATCTTCAAATCCTCTGCAAGTGTATCTTAAAGTTCATGTTGCGCACTTTTTCCCATCTACGATTGTGAATACCCTTGTGTCAACTCTGAATACGACCGTTCAGGCCACGTTAAAGTGCCCTTGGTTATTTCAACAACTGTTCTATTTTTTCCTTTAATTCGGGCTCACCTGGCGGCAACGTATTCTTTTCCCTGATCATTCCCTCCTTGTCGACCAACACGTAATGCGGCACGCCCTGAATTTGAAACATGGATTTAAGCAGTAGATATTCCTCATCTTTAAGCAAGTAATGTTCTCCCTGGATATCCAGTTTGGCGATAACCTGCTTCCAGGTAGGCTCAGGAGATTGCACGGCCATGTAGAGAAACACTACATCTTTACCCTTTAGAGCCTCTTTTAGTTTTTTTGCGTTGGGCATTTCTTCGATACAGGGCACACACCACGTACCCCAGAAATCGATATACACCACCTGGCCCTTGTACTTTTCCACTATCGTTTGAAACAGCCGTTGACCAGCATTTTCCGGCGTCGGGTTCAAGTGTGATTCTTTTGAAAGCGAAGCCTGTGTAAGTTCGTGCTGCTTTTTGTTATACATGGCAAGTATCTGTGCTTTGATGCTTTTGTTTTGTACTGCTTTCTTATACACTGGAAGATATTGCTGCACACCACGCAGTATATTAGCTTCCATGAATTCGGACAGTTGCCAGGAAAAGAGCACGTCCAGCAAAAAACCCTTTGTTTCTTTTAGAAGATATGACACATAATCATCGACAGAGTCTGAGTTTCTGCTTAAATACTGCACGTAAGCATTGAGAAACCAGAGATAAACGCCTGAATAAGCAGCATCTGCATTGTCTGGCGGAAAATCCTTCAAAAACGAATAAAAGCTGTCTGAAATACCTGAATGGGTTGTCCCATACATCATTAAGTCATAGGCGGTACTGTACTTTAGATTAGTGGAAACGTGCCTTCTGAACGTAGTGCTTACTTTATTCGAATTACTGTACTCAGTCAAGAACCTCTGATTCAATGCCATGGTTTCGTAAGCGAGCTTTTTGTACAGTTCAGGTGAGTCTTTTACTTTTTGATATTGCATATTGTAAGCGGCGTGTTGCCGGTGCCGGAACTGCTCAGAAGCAAGATCATACCGGTGCATCTCGTTGTTCAGTAAAGCCTCGTCAGCTGAGAACGTAAGTGACTCCTTTATTTTATCTCCATCAAAACGGATGTAAATGGTACTGCCTGGACGGGCGAAAGCACTAAACCTGGTATTCAAATATGCAAACTCTATGTACTGCGGCCGTTGAAGTGAAATGGAAAATGAAAAGCTCCCATCACTTTGAATAGGGAGGGTCTTTTCAATATCGGTAAATGTTGCCAAGTCGAGCACCGAAGAAGAAATGTAACTGACCGTATCGGGATTTTTTTTAAAATTCTTGATATTCCCTTTCACGTGGACCCATGGTTGTGCCTGCACTCTAAGGCCGACGCAGAAAAGAACGAAGAGTAGAGTCAAGATTTTTATAGCCGAGTGATACATGTTGATGCTGTTTAAAAGAACAAAGCAATGCACTTTTTGAATTTGGTTACAGGCAAATCTAAACTTTTCTGTCTTCACACCCAATACCTAGAAGCACAATTGCGTACAACGCTACAGCATTTAGAAAGTTGGGGCATTTTTTATTCGTCCGCTTGGCTTACATGCCGATTAGTGATACACTGCTCAAATTATCTCAAATGATGAATGTAGATCCTTATGCTGGAACAAATGTTCACAATAGTTCTAATGTTAAATGAATTATTGAGTCCGCCCCAATTTTTTAAATGCAGCTGTTGGCAGAAGTATTATTTATGAATGAACCAATTTTCGATTTTTATTCTTTCGATATTTTCAAAGTCTGTGATGTTATCAGTTATTAAAGTTAGCTTGTTTTCTACGGAAGTTACACCAATCAAAAGGTCAAATTCATCGTTAATTGGCTTGCCTATTTTTCTAAGTCTAACTTTTTCTTTAGCATAACGTCCCAGGCAGCTATAAATTGGAATTATGGAAAGCCCGTTAATAAAATCATCAACAGCTTTATGAGATTTGCAGGATTATAACTGTTTTCTGCACCAAAACGAAGTTCGAAAATTGTAATCTCAGACATGTAACAATTCTCACTTCCTTTTTCTTTCACGATTTTATCTAAATTCAAATTGCCACGAAGAAAGAAAACGCAAATATTTGTGTCAAGCAGATATGGCATTAAAATTTAATTTCTTTCTTTCTAAATTTTCTGCTCAATCTTATTTCAGCAACTATTTCTTCAGCGGACTTCTCTGAGGCAAAAGCTCCAAATGATTTATAGAATTTGTTTTCTTTATTTTTCTTTTTAGTCGTTAAAGATTTTGAAAGAATTTCTATAAGCTCCGCTTTACCTTCTGAACTTAATCCTCCAAGGATTGCCGAATAAACTTCAACAATATGTTTATCAGTGTAAGTCATAAATTTGAGGCTAAGTTATAAATTTTTGTCTGTATGCTGGTCGTTAAATATTTGTGCCAACGTTAAAGCATTTAAGCAGTTGGGGCATCTGTGTTACGTCCGCCGGTGCTGATGCCAAATTTATAACAAATAGCTCATTGTTTATACCGTCGCTCAAGCCATGGTGTCCTGCCCGAACCAATGCTGAATGCCGTCCGTCGCTCATTGATCAAACGTCCCGCCCCAATTGCTTGAATGCACTGTTAGCGGTATGTGGCTTATTCATCAAGTTTCTTTTTATTCACAAGTTCTGTGAAACTTTTTGCTGCGTTTGTGAAGTCTGACGGCATAAGAATGACGGTCGTTGTATTATTGTCAATCCCAATTTCAGATAACATTTGCATACGCCTTAACTCAAGCGCAATCGGGCTTCCTTCCATTACTTTTGCACCCTGTGTCAATTTTATAGATGCTTCTAATTCCGCTTCTGCTTTTACAATTCTGGCTCTTTTCTCTCTGATGGCTTCTGCTTCTCGTGCCATAGCCCTTTGCATTGCTTCAGGAATTTCAACATCCTTCATCTCGACCATTTCAATTTTAATGCCCCAAGGTTCGGTTGTCGTGTCAACTATTTTTTGAAGTGTCCCATTTATTTGCTCTCTTTCTCTTAATACTTCGTCGAGTGTGTGTTGTCCAATAATGTTTCGCAGAGCGGTAACGGAAAATTGATAAACTGCCTTATTATAGTCTGCCACTTTAATAATTGCGTCTTCGGGATTTGTTATTTTGAACCAAAGCACGGCATTAACTTTAATTGTTACACTGTCCTTTGTTATCGTTTCTTGTTGTTCTAAGTCAACAGTTTTTGTTCTGATGTCGACTTTTTGCTGCCTCTCAATAAACGGAATTATCCAATACAATCCAGGTCCTTTTATTGATTGAAATCTTCCGAGTCTGAACACAATTGAACGTTGATATTCCTGTGCAATACGAAGTCCTAATAAAAGTAATGCAATGATAATTCCTATTATTGGTAGTATCATGATATGGTTATTTATCTAAAATTTCATTTTTAATGGTCGTGGTCATCTTGCCATTACCGCTAACGTTTTAGCATTTAGAAAGTTGGGGCAATTATATTCGTCCGCCTGGCTAACAAATGCTCAATGAAGGTATAATGTTCAAAATTATTTAAATGATCATTATTGTCCGTCTGCCCATACTAAACCCGAATGATGATCAACGGTAAAAATACTGGTTACGTCGGCCCCAATTTTTAAAATGCATTGTTGTGTGCTGGCCTTTACCAGGAGACTTTATGTTTCCCGGTAAAATAACGTTTCAAAAAATTTCATATTTGTTGAATTTAATTTATTGTCCGCATGTTCGTTGTGAAAGTAGATGAATTCATTAGAATAGCTTTTTATTAGGATTCCTGTAATATTCTTTCCAAAATTTACGTCAGAATAAAAAAATCCTTTCTTTGCATGACCAATAAGAAAGTCAAAGAAATCAAGGCCACCTAAAAAGGTATCAAGTGTGCAAGCAACGCAGATAATAAATGGCAAATTATATTTTAAAGTAATTTCTCTATAATTATTTTCTTTTTTAATCAGTTTATCTTGCGCGCCATATAAATATTCTGAAGACATTATCTTAACCTTTGAATGCATCTTGAAGCGTAAACTCGGATCGTCTTTCTGTAATTTTTTTATCTTTTTTATTAGTTGTATTTGTTCGTTCATTTCATTCTCTGGGGTATTCACGCGAAGGACTTCTGCCAATATTTTCTGTTCATTAATGATGATTGTCCAGTCAGGTGTTTTATTGTCTATACGCTCCTCATGCCTCAATTCTGAACAAAAATTGTCAAAGAATAATCCGAACCGCATCTCGCTTATCCATGAGTAAAAATTGATTTCATTTTTGTCATGATAAAGTTGACTTAATAATTTTAAATTTCGTCTCCTTTCAAGAAACTTGATGTCTTCAAATAATTGTGGAACATCGTTAAAATAATCCTTTATAAAGCCTTCGAATTCAGCGTTCATTTAAGAAATTTTGTTTTACGTTTTAGAAACTGGCTTGCACACAACGTTGAGTATTGCTGCAGGTGGGGGATTTTATAACGTCCCGCCCGGAACTGCAGCTTGGTTTTATTTTAAAAGATGAAGTTAAGAACTTTTGCTTGGCTTTGTTCGTCAGCCGACACTGTTGCTGATAGCGAATTACAGCCGATTGCTCCAACGTCCCGCCCCACTTGAAGCAATACTTTTGTTGGCTGCTGGGTTTCTATTTTAGTTTCCCCTGCTTTTTAAGTGTCGCTAAGAGTTTTGTATTGTTTCGTTGGTCGTCAATAGTCACACCTTGTAAAGCTCCTGGATACCCAAGCTTTAGAGAAATTTTATTCGTCACCATACCCTGTGGTGCCCAAGCTATATCCATAGTAATTGAATTATCACAGGAAGAGCTGGAAAAACTGGGTTTAAAAAAACCATAATAAATTACTTGTTTGTCTACAGTTACAGCAAAGGGTGTAAAGTCTTTAAATGTCTTTACTTTTTGCATAGCCGTGTCTGTCAATTTAAACTGGTAATCAATTTGTGAATACTCTAAAATATCTTGGTTCTTTATGATTGCTGTTTCTTGTAGTACAGAAGTTGAACTATTTATTTGGCATTTACCCGATACAGTTTGAATTGTTTTGAGCAAATAAATCTCAACAGTTTCCCCAGCTTTTATATTGTCTTTTTTACATGAAAGACAGATTACAGTTATTGTCAAAATAAATAGTAATGGTCGCATAGTATTTTTGTCTAAATGACAATTTAAAATTAGGAACGTTGCAACAACCTTGCAGCCAACGGTCAGGTATTGCCGATGGTTGGGAATTTGAAATTCGTCCGCCGGAACCGCTGCCTGGCTTTTTGATAAAGTTAAATAATAAGAACTAAAGTTTGGCTTTGCAGGTCAAGTCCGGAGCTGAAGTACAACAGAATTACCGCTGCTGATTGTTCAAATGTCGAGCCCAACTATTGGCAATACCAATGTTAGCGGTATACCCTTCTGCCACGTACAAAATTATTATGTTTGTCATAGCTATTTTTCTGTCCTGCAGTTCTTTTACTGAAGTTTTTTGTCATTTACATTAGGCGGCGCTTTGACGGCTTTTATAAATTCATTCGAGCTTGAAACCCATCCTAATAATGTTTGGATAGTCAAAAGGGAAGCTTCATGATTACTTCTCGGGAAATTATATCCAATCGGTTCTGCTGTACAATCTTCCAAGACCACAGGTAAATAGTCCCTAAACATAGCATCTCTAACTGTTGATTCTACACATATACTTGTAGTACATCCTGTGATAATCAGATTTTTTTTGTGTAGTTGTTTTAACGTAGAATCTAAATTAGTTTGATAGAAGCCGCTAAACCGGGTCTTATAGATAACAATATCTCCATCTTGCGGTTTAAGGTCGGGAACAATATCAGTACCCCATGTGCCCCGGATGAGAATACGACTTTTTGAACCGTCAGGGGCATTAATGGTATCTCCAACGTGCATAAACTTTAAGTGTCGCACACGATTGACAGATTCTTCATCACCAAGGTCGGAAAGGTCATCATGATAAGCCATCTTAAGATAAATGATTTTAATGCCTGCTTCTCGTGCTGCAGCTAAAACTTTTGAAGTTGGGTCTATAACTTTCTGAATCATAGAAATATCAATGCCTGCATGGTCAAACATACCTCCTTTTGTGCCAAAGTCATTCTCCATGTCTACAACAATAACGGCAGTACTTGAAGCATCAATTGAAATTGATTCAGGTTTAGCCATTATATGAATATTCTTATGAGTTTCAATTTTGTCAGTTGATGATTTGACAGTAACGGTTGAATCAGTGATGCCATTATTTTTGTTTTCGGTATTGTCTTTACAAGATGCAAGGAGTACACCCGCAATTATAATTTCAAAAAAGTATTTTTTCATCGTGTCTTTTTATTAGTTGTTATATAATGAGAAGTTGTCAATTAGGGTTACCGCTAACGGTTGTATTAGCGATATAATCCGAATGTGTAAAAAAAAATTGTTGTTGATAATCAACCATCTGGCTTGTGCATTTAGAAATTGTTAGTTGCGGCAATACAACCAGAAATCTTTTGTGATAGTTGAATTTGACATTAGTAAAATTAGCTAAACTAACCATCTCCATTTATCACAAGGTTCAATACTAACTGTTTTTTTATTTAATAAATATAACATTAAACAATGATAATGTAAAAATGGTTCCATAGCAACGCTGTTCTCAGTCCCATTTATAAACTGTAGATGAAAGTAAATCCGTGTAAAAAGCATAAATAAGGTTACGGGATTAATAGATTACTGTATGGTAAAATTGTCTTCGCAATCAACGTTACACAAAATACAAGTTTTGTTGATAAGATACAAATACGTGAATAACAATGATTGTAGGAAGCCATTGCCGGTTATGAAAATTACTCGATTCATGATCATAGTCAAGTTAAATTATATTGTAGCTGAACAGTTAAAGAAAGGTTGTTTAGGTTATTCACTGCCGAACGCACTACTGAGAGAAACTTGCAGTAAACTTATTAGGTGATCCTACTACTATTGGTTTACCTAATAGTCATGACTGATAAACTACCACTCGATATTTCCTTTTTTCCATATGTCATCCAAAGGACTTATTATATTGATGAGTTGGTCCCGTTTAACATGCAGGTAACGTTCGGTGGTTTTTATGTTAAAGTGTCCCAAAATATCTTTTATATACCTGATATCTATTCCTTTTTCAAGAATATGTGTGGCAAAAGAGTGCGGTAAGCTATGAAAACTAACATCCTTCCTGATACTAGCAGCTTTTCGCGCCACATGGAAGATGTTTTGTGCCGATCGAACGCTGTACATGCTTCCCGAAACCTGGCCTTCAAAAAGGTAAGTTGCCGGTTTCGGTTGTGAAAGTTGAATGTATTTTCTAAGGACGTCCAACAGTATCGGACTGAGGTTTACATATCGGTCTTTTTTACCTTTCGAGCGCTCTACAAATATTTGCATCCGATCGCTGTCTATATCCTTCAATTTCATATTGATCACTTCACTAACTCTTAACCCGGCACTATAAGCCATAAAAAGAATGGCTTTATGTTTTTTATTTGTCACCGCATTAAAAAGCCGGGAGATTTCATTTTCACCTAAAATATTTGGCAGCTGCTGAGCCTTTTTGGGCCTTGGTATGTCTACAAAAAACTTATCCCTTCCTAACACCTGTTCGTAATAATATTTTAAGGCATTGATCCGGCTATGCATAGTGTTTTCCTTTAAACCTTCTTTTAAACACTTTAATAGATATCTTTTAACATCATCAGTGGTTAAACTTTCGGCTGGTATCTTACCAAGAACCTGCAAGAAAACCATCAGTTCGCCTCTATATGTCCGAATGGTACTGCTGCTGTATGCTTTCAGTGTTAGTTGCTTGATGGTTCTACCAAGACTTTGCAAATTTTCATAACTCAATCGGTACGCAACGGTTGGCGCTGGTGTTTGAGGAGTAGCAAGTGGAGGTGTTTGGACAAGTTTATCATTTGAAATTTGAATCGGCTGTGTTGCAGGAATGTCTACTTGTTTGACATCTTTTTTTTTAACAGATACTTTCGAAGTTCATCCGTATTTAAAGTTGCTAATTGGTGTAATGCCTGGTGAATAAGAGTATAGCTGTCTTTATTCAAAGGTACATACCAGGAATTGTGTGTCTCGCTCCACTTTGCTTTAGGAATTTTCCTAATCGCATCATTAACAATTTTAATGTTGGCGCATTTCATTAGAATCTGTTCTGCCCCTCTATGCATTACAGGAAATAAAATAATTGTTTCCATTGCTTATATTTTATCATGGTTTAAAAATCAGGATAATAATTTGATCAATTAATCCCAGTTGTTAATGTAGATAGAAATATAAATTTAAAAACAGTGGTTTAACGGTATACATTCGATAATGTAAACTCAACCTTTAATAGTAGATGAATTCGGGATATTACATCACAACGACCAGTTCTGATTCCACTATATTTGGATTATTTTAGAATTACCAGAGAGAGGTTTGTTATATAGCATTCAGATCAGAATCTGTTCAATATAATCATGTTAAGTTAATACAGGTATATTCCGCTGAAGATGGATCTTCATCAATTATACTGGTAAGGAAAATTTATTATCAGTTGCTTCCTCAATAGTTCAAAGCTGACCCTTCTATACAACTTAAGTTTGATGGTTTTTAGATTGATGATTAGTTCTTTCTACCTGTACAATAATTTATCGCCTACGTTTAGAAGGAATTTTATTTAATTCGTCCTCATCGTCAATATCAGTAACTTTTACAAAAGCGCTGCGGCGAGGGGCAGGCATTTCACTTTGCTCACCTTTTACTGCTTTCCAGATAATTTGGCTAAACAGCATATCCGGCACCCTGTCTTCTTTACTTAGATCTATCTGACCACTAAGTATAGCAGTTTCATTGGTGGCCGTACTCTTGTCATTAAGATCAATATTGGCAGCCAGCGATTTAAAAGGAGTAAGATTCGGTTTGGAGGTAAAGCTATTAAACATAGGCGTTGCGGCCGCATCATACTGGCTCATAGCAGGAAGTCCTAATATTAATTCTATTGTTCTAAGCATAGAAGATGTAGAGTACATAGTTTTATCTACAAACCCACGCTTTACAAAGCCTCCTGCCACATAAGCAGTGGTTCGATGTGCATCAACATGGTCTGGTCCATTTTGCGCATCATCTTCAATAATGAAAACAACACTTTCTTTCCATATAGCACTTTGTGAAAGATGCTCAACAAACAAACCTACGGCCAGGTCATTGTCTGCAACCATGGCAAAAGGAGTGAGGCCGCCACGTCGTAAACCTGATGTATGATCGTTTCCGAAACGAAGGGTGTTCAATTGAGGCACTGCATTTTTTAAAACAAGTGAATCGAATTCTTTGCTCCATTGGTTATAGCGCACGGTATCCTTTACAGACAGATCCCAACCGGTATATGTTGGAGACACATGATTCTTTAAAACAGGGATGTTGGGTTTACCGCCATCGGCAAATTCACCATAGGTGCGATAGCTGACACCTGCACGGTTGGCATAGTCCCAGATAAAACCTCTTTTCGGATTAGCTATTTTAAGGTTTCCTTCCCCTGGATATAAACCACCGCGACCTCCATAACTGGTTACCCAATTCTTTTCAAGATAATCAGTTGCATGTGCCGAAGTGCTCCAGTTATGGCCATCGGCGCTTACTTCACCATCGGCATAAAAATTATCCAGCAATACAAATTCCTTTACAAGCTTATGTTGATTGGGAGTAATTTTTTCTCCGAATAGTACCAGGCTGGTATCACCGTTACCTTCAGGTATGTCACCCAGCACCTGGTCGTAGGTCCTGTTTTCTTTGATAATATAAAACACATGTTTGATGGGTGAAGGATCGCCTACCTTCATCGGAATAGGATTGCCTTTTTCACCAAGCGAGTTTGTTTCCCTTTCTTTGGTATAAGGCGTATTTTTATAAACCGATTGAGAATACACAGCAAGGGCAGCATCCGCAGGCTGATCAATAACAGACATCGTGCCTTTCATCAAACCTCCTATATAGCCACTTCTAATAGAACCGGAGGTATCTCCGAGGTGACGAATCACCAATTGATTTCCCTTATATGGATTAGGTCCGTCAGGATTAGGAAAGGATGAAAAACCTTTGCCATTGGAAACAAATATTTTATTACCGATAACTTTTATATTGGTAGGATACCAGCCAACAGGAATAAAACCTTTAGATTTACTTTGGCCGGGTGAGGATACATCAAATACAGCCAGGCAATTATTGTCGGCATTGGCAACATATAAAGTCGTTTCATCCGTGGACAATGCCAGGCCGTTTGAGCTGGAACCTTCCGGCGCATCAGGATATAAGGCAGTGTTTAGAACTTCCAGCACTTTGCGCTTATGAATATCGATGACCGAAACACTGTTGTCATTTGCATTGGCAACAAAAAGGAGGTTTCCTTTTTTATTAAGTAATAATTCATTGGGGTTATCACCTACAGCAACTTCATCATTAATTTTTTTCAGCTTTGTATCATACACCAATATTTTGTCACCACCCCAGGATGAAATGTATAACTCCTTTTTGTCGGGAGATAGTAAACAGGCATAACCTTCTTTCCCGATTTCAAGTTGTTGAATGATGCTTTTATCGGAAAGGTTTATTACATACAATGTATTATTTTCTTTTGTAACAACATACAGCAGTTTTCTTTCATCATCAATCTCTATACCTGCAGGAGATATTTTCACCGGCCATTTTTTACCGAGAATAATGCTATCCTTCAATTGCAGCTTGTTGTTGATGATTGCATACTTAAAAATCCAGTTATCGTTTCCACCGGAAGCATACAAAAATTTTTCATCTTTACTAAATACCAGTCCGTACCATGATTTGGGAATAATAACATTATGAAGCACCTTCTCCGTTTTAGGATCTATTAACTGAATGCTTTGAATACTCTGGCCGTTATTAGTAACGGCCATATATTTTTTTGTGGAAGAAACGGCAATGTTCAAAGGCAAATCACCTAAGGGAAAAGAACGTCCTGCAGGCGAAAGATGCCAGCCGTTAGGCAGCCTTACCCTGGTTTTTGCTTGCTGGCTTAAGAGGGATGCAGACGGATCCTGTGCTATTACAATTACTACAATTAAGTTAAAAACAATATTCAAAGCTGATCTTTTCATAATTAGTTCAAGTTACCAATAATTAAAATAAAACATTTGCATTGATTCTACAACTTCATTATTTCATTTGTATGTATCGCTGATCTGCTGTTATCAAAATTGTTATTTTCAAAATAATATTTAAAGTATAATCAATGCCGTTGACTTAAAGAATGTTTAAAGTAATTTATAACTGCAAAGAACTACAATGCTTAATTCAACGACATTCAATATATAATGCTAATTTGATATAAGCAACACACTGTAATGATGTATTCATTTTAATGATCACAAATTATAAAAAAAGGCATCTGTAGAAACAGACGCCGTAACGATTGCTTGCCATATGAGAGTGCAAAATAATCTCATTATAATTAAGATATCGTTTTTCAATGTTGTGTAATTGTTAGGTTATATAAACCGGTATCAGCTATCAGGAGAATAATACCAGTAAATATTCTTCCTGAAAGATGATTAGAAACTACTCAAAGCCCAGCCTTCAGTATAAACTTAACACAAAATTTCACGGTTAACATAACAGTAAGTTGAAAAATTTATATCACTTATCCCACCACACCTTTATGTTACTGTCATCACCACCCATAGATGCCTTTGCCGCTTCAAGATTTTGCGCATTAAGTGACTGGAGATAGGTTGGATAAGGCACCCTGCTCGGGAACTTATTTTCAACAGGAATACCAGTACCCCTTGGCAATACAGGATAACCGGTACGCCTCTTTTCAAACCATGACTGATAGTCAACAAAAAAGTAAGCATAATATTTTTGTAACATTACCTGTTCCAGTTGCTGCTCTGTAGTGGCAGAAGCGTTATACATTACGCCTGCCTGTTGCAGGTAACCTGCAGGTAATGCCGTCCCCCATTGAATCATAGAAGCGGCAATGCCATTCTCATAATGCTGCCTGGCGGTTTTACCAGTGGTATAACCTTTCAATGCCAGTTCTGCTTTTATAAACTCAACCTCTGCATAAGTCATCATAACACCTAATTGTGGCAAAGTTTTTAGTGCATCACTATAGCTTGAATTTTTACCTACCGCGTACTCAAGGGATGCCGGGTATCCACTTTGAATTCCCTGGTAAACATTAGTACCATTTACTGCAACTGTCGTCATCCAGGCAGCCTTTCTCGGATCATTGTCTGCATTCATATTATTTACAAAGAACAATGTGAAATAAGTGCCATCTCTCCAGTCTAATGTTCTTGCATTATAGTAAGGATTGAAATATGGGAAGGTTCCCGGGTATCGGAAAATGGCTTCATCAGCATTTATAGAAAATACAGGATATTTTATGGGATCATTCAAGATAGCACTGATCTGGTCATTAATATTTAATTCACCATTACGTTTTGAGATCCTCAGCAATAATCGCAACTTAAGGGAGTTGGCGAACTTCTTCCATTTTTGTATTCCGGAATTTTTTCCACTTGTAAGTGCGTTAGCATTATATACCAGATCACCCCCATAAGTTAAAGCACGGGTATCATCAAAAATAGCATTTGCGGTATCAAGATCTTTTAGTAACTGAACATAAATATCCTTTTGCTTGTCAAAGGAGGCCTGGAAGTTTCCTTCGGTCGCTTTTGTTGCCTGGGAGTAAGGGATGTCACCATAAAGATCTGTCAGGATGGAGTAAGCCCAGCTTTTATAAATCAATGCTATTGCTTTATAATTGTTTTCTTTTAAGCGGTCTGCAATAGTATAGATGTCCTGTATATCTGTCAGGTAAGAATAAAAGCTGCTCCATACACCATCACCCGGATTCACTACATACCGGTGAACTCCCCCGCCACTGTTACTTGAACGGGGCGCATCCACCTGCATGAGTCCATGAGTAAAATTCCGGGCTGCCTGCATACTGGTGCTAACGATCCTGTACTGCATCTGGCCAAGCATTACGCCTGGCGTAATTTCTTTCGGACGATTAGGATCTGTATTTAATTTCTCAAAATTTTTGGTACAGGAAACTGTAACTGTACTTAGCACAAGAAGAAAAATATATATCTTATTGAACTGTAACATATTTATTTATTTGACGATGATAGTGACGGATTAAAATTTAAGTGTAAGGTTTACACCCATGTTTCTTGTTGAAGGGAATTGCATTAACTCAACACCAGGAGTTAAAGTGCCGTTATTCAGGTTACCACCTTCAGGATCGAACCCCGGGAATTTTGTAAAATTGAAAAGCTCCCTGCCATACACGGCTATGCTTGATTGTGTTACCCCGATACTATGTAATATTTTTTGGTTCAGGTTAAATTCAATGCGCGCTTCTCTTAATTTTATAAAAGACGCATCAAAAACATTTACTTCGGCATTGCTGATCTGATAATAATTATCATAGAAGGAACTTGCCGCTACCCTTACCGTATTAGGTGTGTACTTACCATCTGCAGCCAGAACCACTCCATCACCCACAATACCATCCTCACGTCCGGGCAGGGTTATTTTTGTTTTACCAAGTGTATTTGCTTTATGATTGGTTTGCGAATACAGGCTGCCGCCTTTTTGTCCATCAAATAAAACACTTATCCTAAATTGATGTACAGTAAATTCATTCATGATACCGGCTTTCCAATCAGCAAAAGCATTGCCCCACTTCCTGGTTACAGGGTCTAACGGTGCGGGTAAACCTACGGACGAATAAATAATTTTTCCTTCAGGAGAACGCTGAAAACCGCGACCATACATGTCTCCCATTCTGCCGCCTACTCTTGCTTCTATAGATACATTGTTTTCATGGGCATACAGCACCTGATTGGTAATACCTGCCTCCAGCTCTTTTACATAACTCTTGTTGAGTGACCAGGTAACGGTAGTATTCCAGGAGAAGTTTTTATTTACAATTGGTTTACCTGTCAGCAATAATTCTATTCCCTTACTATTAATTAACCCGGCATTTACTAAAGCATTGGAGTAGCCTGAAACCGGATCAAGCGGGATGGCTAATATTTGATTGCGGCTTTTATTGTTATATAAGGAAACGTCTATACCTAAACGATTTTTAAAAAACCTCAGGTCAATACCTGCCTCATAGCTGGATGTTATTTCAGGCTTGAGACTGGCATTGTAAAGCGTGGAAGAATTTGTAAAGCTGTTACTATATATTCTGTCATAATATTTATTGGTCTGGTAAGGCCTGGTATCATTGCCCACCTGTGCCCATGATACCCTCAGCTTGGCAAAAGAAACAGGTGATGGAATATTTAAAAGCTCATTCAATAAAAAACTGGTACTGATTGAAGGATAGAAAAATGAATTGTTACTATAAGGCAAAGTGCTTGACCAGTCATTTCTTCCTGTAAGGTCTAAAAAGATTTTTTCATTGTAAGAGAACTGTGCCAATCCATAAATGCTATTAACAGCTTTTTTGGTTTTAAGAGGATCAGCAACCGCCTGGTCCAGGCTGTTTGATATCTGGTAGACACCTGGCTGAGATAACTGGTCGGCATACAAACCTGCGAAGTCGTAAGTCTGGCGCATTGCGTTTGCACCTGCTGATATAGTGTACTTAAACTGATTGCTGAAATTACCTTTATAAGTGAGGAGGACATCGGTATTGTTTTCGTAACTGAAAACATTTTGCTCACGGTACATGCCTCTTGGAAATTTAGTTATGTTGAAAGGACGTTGCTGTGACCTGAATTCAAATGACATATCCATACCGGTACGCACCATCACATCCAGCTTATCTGAAACCTGGTAGGTTGCTGATACATTACCTACAACACCATGCTTATTCATTTTATTAAGCATTTCATAAAGTTCCAGGTATGGATTATCAGGTCCTGTGTTGAATGGGTTTTTTTGTTGTACATTTTCCAGGCCAGGCTGCCAGTAAGGCTTGAACCATCCTGGTTTTATATTGGGTGCAGTACCTATTATAAGAAAGTACATGATGGTTTGGTTATTATAGCCTGCAGCCGGCAGGTTATCACTTCTTTTATTGGTATAATTAACCTTCGCGCTCAACTTTAACCTGTCGGAGATATTTTGATTAACAGATAACGAGGCATTGATTCTTTCAAAACCGGTGTTAGGCAGAATCCAATTATTTTTTAAGTGTGTGAAGGACAAACGCGCGGAACCTCTATCATTACCACCTTCCAAAGCAATGCTGTTAGAAATGGTAACACCGGTTCTGAAAAAGCCCGATATATAATCTTTCTTAGGAACCCAGGGCGTACGTTCGGTTGGTTTTCCGTCAGGCGAATTAGGGTTGTATTGAAAATACATCTGGCCGTTAAACTTAGGGCCCCATGCCCTTCCAGCTGCAACCGTAGTACTTGTATTTGCACCATCCGGACTATCAAAGTATGAATAATAAGTACTGGTTCTTCCTTCGCCATATTCAAGCTGGTAATCGGGCCACCTGTTTACCTGGTCGATACTTACGTTTGCATTGTAAGTAATCCCGATTCCTTTTCCTTTACGTTGTCCTGACTTTGTAGTGATGATGATTGCTCCACCCGCTGCCCGGCTGCCATAAAGGGCTGTAGCGCCGGCACCTTTGAGAACTGTTATTTTTTCTATATCATCAGGGTTAATGTCTGATACTGTTGAACCAAAGTCTACCGGGTTATCTGCTGCCAGATGTGCCTTATAACCTGTGCCCGTTATCTTGCTGCTTATGGGCACACCATCCACTACTATCAGTGCCTGGTTGTTATCCAGGTTAAGTGAAGATTCTCCACGCAATGTAATTCTTGAAGAACCGATAGGGCCGGAACCGGTACCCTGTATATTTAACCCTGCCACTTTTCCTGAAAGTGAATTGATCCAATTATTCGACTTGGCATCCTTAACAGCATTTTCACTAACGGTTTGGGCGGAGTATCCTAAAGATTTCTCTACGCGCTTTATACCTAACGCGGTTACCACTACCTCATTCATAATATCCCGGGCTGAATGCAATTGAACATCTGTCCTGCTATTTCCATTAAAGGGTACTTCAATGGTTGTATATCCGGTGTAGCTGAAGACAAAAATATCTTTTGTTGTCAGGGATTTACGACCGGTGATGCTATAAGATCCTTTAGCATCTGTTGATGTACGTGAGGAAGTGCCTTTGATTTCGACTGTGGCCCCGGCTAAAGCCTGACCGGCACTGTCTGATACAATACCCTTCATAGTTTGTCCGAAGCAAACTAACTGAACAGTAATAAAAATAATTAAAAGAAGGAGACGTGCTCTCCCATATTTAAAAGGCAGATTCATGAATGGTTATTTGCCTGCAAAATGATGGCAAAATCGGGCAGGAAAAACTGCATAGGAAGAATTAAACATTTGATCACTTTAAAACAACAATTAGATAACAGCAAATTAATTATTCCGTAACATCTCAATCAAATTTAGATGATCAACAATTTTAGTTACACTCCACAAGGGGTAAATTAATGAAGTAGGATTGTTTAGAAACGTTACACTCCACAATGGGTAAATTAATGAATATTTCAGGCTATATGATTCACTGGTTAATCCCTTTACGCAGTATAGTAACAATTTAGTAATATTTGTTTCGTAACATGCTAGTTAAAACCCGTATACGTATGTTTACAAAAATTTTTCGTCTTACTCCTTTTCTGTGAGTATCGTTACTGATCTTTTTTCCATCATGTAAAAAAGGACTGGATAATTTCAATGAAATATTCAAGGGGAGTAGCGAAAACCTTCCGGCATCAGCCACACAAACAAATGCTTCTATTCTTTCCACAAACAAAATGGGATATTCTGTTCATAACGGGGGCTATGGCTCAGCTATGGCTATTGTTGATGCACCCGGCTACAAAGATAACAGGTTGTTTTATTTAATGACAGACCGTGGACCGAATGTGGATGGTTTTGGCGGTAAATTATTTCCGGTACCAAACTTCAACCCGCAAATAGGTGTTTTCGAAATGATGGGCGATTCACTTCACAAAGTAAAAACCATTCATTTAAAGGATCAGAATGGTAACCTGATTTCTGGAAGGCCAAATCCTGCAGGACAGGGAAGCACAGGAGAAATTGCTTATGATGCAATGGGAAACATTTTACCTCCGGACTCTAGTGGCTTAGATACTGAAGGACTGGCAATGACAAAAGATGGTAGCTTTTGGATAAGTGATGAATACGGCCCGCACCTGGTGCATTTTACTGCCGATGGTAAAACAATAGAACGCATCAATCCATTCGGCAGTGGATTAGGTGGACGATTCATTCCTAAAGTATTTGCCACGCGCCGGGCCAACCGTGGCATGGAAGGATTGACTATTACACCAGATCAGCAATGGCTGGTAGGAATGATGCAATCTCCTCTGGATAATCCATCAACTCCTACAGCTTTGCGTAATCAGATACGCAACAGTGGCGTACTTAGAATGTTACTCTTTAATATAAGTACAGGCGCTACAAAACAATACCTCTACAAAACTGAAGGACCCACTAACCTGGCATGTGAAATTGTTGCGGTTAGTAATACGGAATTCCTGGTGCTTGAAAGAGATGGTGAATTTCCGCTAATGGGTAATCCGCTATCTTCTTTTAAACGGGTATATCGTATTAACATCAATGGTGCAAGTGACATATCAGACCCTTCAGATAAGGCCGGTGGCATACTCATCAATAATAAAACCCTGGAACAAGCCGCAGTTAATAACGAGCCGGGGTTTACTTCACTTATACCTGTAACAAAAATATTGGCAGTTGACATTATTGCTGCTGTCCCGAATTATCCGCATGATAAACCTGAAGGAATCGCTCTGATAGGAAAAGGTATGCTTGCAGTATGTAATGATGATGATTTTGGTATTGTTGATAATGCAGCCGGTGACTATATTCCAAAAATACTTCCCTACTTTAATCCTGCTAAGGTTATTGATCATGGCGTTACCTCTTTTGTAAAGATAAATTAGAGCAATTTTTTTAACCACGGAGTAAATACAAGAGAAGAAGAGGATACACAGAGGAAACTTCTCTGCGTGCCCTCTTTTTTTTCTCCGGCGTTTCCTCCGCGGTTAATAAATTGCTATTAAAAGCTTACTTAAGAGTTAATACTTAACATTCAGTTAATAGTATAGCTGTATCATGCATCGATATATTAGCAACTCATGAAGAAAATATTACCATTATTTTTACTATCATCCATTCTTCTTTCCTCCTGTTTTTCAAAGAAAAAAACTTATGAAGCGGTTAGGGTACGTGGTTCTGATTCAGAAGTGAACCTTGTACAGGCGCTGGCAGAATCCTATATGAATAAAGATAATGCCGTTTCCATAGGTGTTACCGGTGGTGGTTCAGGAGCCGGTATTGCGGGGTTGATCAATAAAAAAACAGATCTCGCAAATTCTTCCAGGGAGTTCACCAAAGAAGAAAGTTACTATGCTGCCAAACGGGGAGTGAAGCCCTACCCGATAATTTTTGCTTTAGATGCTATAGCAATTGTTGTTCATAAAGACAACCCATTAAATACAATTTCCATGCAGGACATCAGCAGTATTTATAGTGGAAAAATACTACAATGGAAAGCATTAAAGGGAGATGATGGCCGGATAATTACTTATGGCAGGCAGAGCAGCTCCGGAACCTATCTTTATTTCAGGGAGAATATTGTAAAGGATGAATATATCACTAACATGATAGGCATGAGTGGTACTGCCCAGATTGTCGAAGCTGTAAAATCTGACAGGAACAGTATCGGCTATGTTAGCTCGGGGTATCTATCACCTGAGATTCTGAAACAGGTAAAAGTGCTAAAAGTTAAAGAGAACGCGCAGGCCCAGGAGTACACTCCTACAGATAAACAAAACATAGAAAAAAGCTTGTATCCTATTATCAGGCCCTTATTACAATACACCAATAACGCTCCTTCAGGAAAATTACTCCAATTCATTCAATATGAATTAAGCGATGAAGGCGTGGATATTATTGAAAGAAATGGCTTTCAGAAAGTATCAGGTAAATTCTTACAAAAAAATATGCAGCTTCTGTTAGCTGGTAAATAATGCATAGAAGATTATTGACAGATAAGATCGTAAGATTTCTTCTGGCAGCAGCCGGTGTATTCTCCATTTTTATACTTGCAGGAATATTCATCCTGTTATTTTACAATGGTATAAAAGCATTTAAAACTATATCGCTTTCATCTTTTTTCCTTTCCTTACATTGGAACCCTTCGGCATTTGGCGCTTCTACTTACGGTGTGTTGCAATTATTATGGAGCTCTGTACTGGTAACTATTGGTTCTATGGTTATTGCCATTCCCTTAGGTATTGGTGTAGCTGCCTACCTGGCTGAGATCGCGCCGCCCTGGCTTCGTACCATTATTAAATCAGTTATTGAAATACTGGCCGGCATACCTTCAGTAGCTATTGGTTTTGTAGGCATCGTTTTAATTGGTCCGGCAATAGCAAAAATTTTTCACCTGAGTAATGGCTTCAATGCATTAAATGGTTCTATCCTGCTTGCTTTCATGGCGCTCCCAACAATAATCAGTGTATCCGAAGATGCTTTAAGCGCTGTTCCTTCTTCATTTAAAGAAGCATCGTATGCACTTGGCGGAGATAAGTGGATAACGCTAGTTCGAGTTGTGTTGCCAGCAGCACTATCAGGAGTAATTGCAGGTTCTATATTGGGCTTTGGCAGGGCGATAGGAGAAACAATGACTGTTTTAATGGTAACCGGAAATGCTACATCAATGCCTCATGGTTTCTTTGATTCGGTTCGCACCCTTACTGCTACCATTGCAATTGAACTGGGCGAAGTTCCTTACGGGTCGCCACATTATTATAGCCTGTTTGTATTAGGAAGCATTCTTTTTATTATAAGCCTCGTTATAAATTTTCTGGCAGAACGTCTTGCCGCCAGATTCAGATATAAAAATATATGAGCATTTTCAAAAGAAGAATTACCTCTTTTATGGGGATACAGCTATTAGGACTATGTGTGCTGATTGTGGTTGCTTTTATTTGTATCATGTTAATTGACATCGTATGGAAAGGTTCATCTGTACTAAGCTTTGATTTCATATTTGGCATACCACGTAAAGGCATGACCGAAGGAGGGATTTATCCTGCATTAGCGGGTACTGTGCTGGTAACACTTATTACTGCTTTATTCAGCATTCCTGTAGGAGTAGCTGCGGCTGTTTACCTTAACGAGTATGCGAAGGACAACATACGTACCAGGATACTCCGGGTATCCATTCGTAACCTTGCAGGGGTGCCATCTATTATTTTTGGCTTGTTTGGAGTAGCTTTATTTGTAGAAGGTGCAGGATTCGGAAGCTCTGTAATTTCTTCCGGGTTAACGCTTGGCTTGATGACATTACCTTATATCATCACTTCCACCGAAGAAGCATTGCGATCTGTTCCTTATTCTTACCGGGAAGGAGCACTGTCTCTCGGTGCCACTCAATGGGAATCTATCAGCACCAATGTTTTACCCTCGGCTATTCCGGGCATAACAACCGGCGCTATACTGGGCCTCTCAAGAGCTGCCGGTGAAACCGCCCCGATATTATTTACCGGTGTTACTTTTTATCAAAGATATCCGCCGCAGGGACTCAATGAAGAATTCATGGCTTTGCCTTATCATTTGTATATTCTTTCAACGCAGCATCATGCTATTGAACAGGTTCGTCCTTTAGCTTATGGCACAGCGCTCGTTTTAATAATCCTGGTAATTTTATTAAATGCAATTGCCTTTTTTATCAGAAAAAAGTTTGGCCGCTTTACAATGCATACATTATGAATCATAAGCTTGAAGTAAAAGATATCAATTTATTTTTCGGAGATAAACATGCTTTAAAAAGTGTAAACTTAACTGTTGAAGAAAATAAAATTGTTGCCCTGATTGGTCCGTCAGGATGCGGAAAATCAACGTTGTTAAGAAGCATGAACCGGATGCATGAGCTGCATGCAGGAGTAAAAATGACCGGTGATATTTTATTAGACGGAAAAAGTATCTTAGAAAAAAAAGTGGATGCGGTAGACATCAGAAGAAAAATCGGAATGGTGTTCCAAAAACCAAATCCCTTTCCTAAATCCATTTTTAACAATGTAGCATATGGCTTAAAAATAAATGGATTGGATGGGAATGGGCAAATGAAAACTTCAGTGGAAGAATCCCTCAAAGATTGTTACCTGTGGGAAGAGCTTAAGGATAGTCTTGACCACTCAGCATTAGAAATATCTGGAGGGCAACAGCAGCGCTTATGTATCGCAAGAGCGATAGCTGTAAAACCACAGGTACTTTTGATGGATGAGCCCTGCTCAGCACTTGACCCTATAAGTACCGCAAAAATTGAAGAGCTGATGTTGAAACTAAAAAAAGATTATACCATTGTCATAGTAACTCATAATATGCAACAGGCAATTCGTGTTGCCGACTATACAGGTTTTATGTACATGGGTGAGCTGGTTGAATTCGGAGAAACAAAGCAGGTATTTGAAAATCCTTCTCAGGAGCTAACGCAAAAGTATGTGAAAGGTAATTTTGGATAAGATTATTATTCACCTCATCTTGTTCAGGCAGTAATGGTGCATCTGTACTTTTTGATACCGATATTAAATCCTGCCGGGCAATGTCATTAAATAAAGATTAATTGAAAGCGCTTAGTGAAAAGTCATGCTGATCGTTGCTCCCCTCATTGGAGGGGACGTTTGGGCCAAAGGCCAAACGGGGGGTGGGTTTGACTGTGACTACTCATTAACAACCACTGAAAACGCCTTCTGGCAAGCACAACTATTACCATCCGGTAACTCGCTGCCCGATAACCCACCCCCGTTCCGTCCTACGGACGAAACGTCCCTTCCAACGGAGGGGAATAACAACCAGCCTGACTTTTTACTTAGTGCTTCAATGTAAACTCAAATCAGTTAACTATTTGATCACTTTCTGTTTATATTAGGATAACATATTAGTGAAACCTTCGCGTCACAAAAAAATAAGCCCTAAAAAAACAACCGGCATTCTTTAAAGGAGAAAGCTTTAAGCATTGATGCTTTCTCCTTTAAAACTATTACAAGCTATCTGTTCATAAACGGGAGCATTACACAGTTTTATTTTGTCCAAAAATTATTTTCATGAAAAAAAATTTACACTTTCATGCAAACAGCTTTTGTTTGCTCGTGCTCATTCTAATTGGTGCTACTGCCTCCGGCCAGTCTACCGACGCATCAATATCAGGCCGAATTATAGGGCCAGATATAAAAGCTGTGAGCGGCGCTACTATAGCTATTAAAAATGAATCCACAGGCTTTACTTCCCAGTCAATAAGTAACAAAGATGGAAAATATATTTTCAGGCAACTACCACTCGGATCGCCCTACACTGTTACTGTAAGCTCTATAGCATATACTACGCAAATCAAAAATAATTACAGCTTAAATCAGGGAGACCTTTTAGTGGTTGATTTTAAACTGGAGCTCAGGACAACCAGTCTTCAGGAAGTAGTTATACAGGCAAATAAACTCACCAGCCGGATTGACCGTTTTGGCGCCAGTACAGCGATCTCTGCAAAAACGATTCAACAGATCCCTGCACAAAACAGAAACTTTACCAACCTTGCGGCACTGGCTCCAACTACTAACGGAGGCAGCGTAAGCGGCCAGCGGCCTTCTTCTACAAATTATATAATTGATGGGATGAGCGCCCGCAATAACCTCACCTCTGGTGCCATAGGTGGTGGCCCTTATTCATTATCCATAGAAGCCATCCGCGAGTTTGAAGTGATCACAAACATTTATGATGTAACACAAGGAAGACAGGGTGGTGGAACTATCAGTGCTGTTACCAAATCCGGCACCAATACCCTAACCAGTTCTGTTTTCGATTACTACAGGTCGGATGCTCTTGCAAGCCCTTATGACATCAGAGGCGTAAGGCGTACGCAAAATTTCACAACCAATCAATACGGCTTTAGCATCGGCGGACCTATCATTAAAGACAAACTGCATTTTTTTGCGGCACTTGACCGGCAAAATGAATCCAGTCCTTTTTACATCGCAGATATAAAATCAGATGCCGATGCTAATAGCCTTAACATCAGTAAAGGGTCACTTGATACTTTAATAAGCATTGGCAGAAAGAAATATGGATTAAGCAACAACCCGCAGACAGGCGAATTTGGTAGAAAGACTTTAGCCAATACTTTTTTTCTGCGGTTAGACTGGCAGATAAATGCAAAGAACCGGTTGACCCTGCGTAATAACTACAGTGACTGGAACAATCCAAACAGTGTCAATGATAATTCCAATATAAACTTGTTTGAAGTATACGGCGGTTACAAAACAAGAGAGAACAGCATTGTAGCTTCTTTACGCACACAGGTTAGCCATTCTGTTTTAAATGAGCTCAAGGTGCAATACCAGAGTGCATTACAAGAATTTGTGCCTAATAGTGAACTACCTGCCGCCAATATTCCCAGGGCTATTGTTTCTGTACAATCTATGCTGCCGAGTGGCAAAAGCGGTACTACCAACGTTCAGCTTGGCGGACAACGATTTAATCCGGAACGTGACCTGGCTAACCAGGTACAACTGGTTAACACTACTTATATTACAAAAGGTAAATATAGTTTTACCGTGGGAACCGACAACACGCTAACCTTCCTGGATAATTACATTTCCAACGAACAAAATGGCAAATTTTTCTTTAGCTCACTGGCTGATTTTGATGCCTTGAAACCATACCGCTATATGAGAGAAGTGCCTACCCACGGTATTCCGGCTGTGCAACAATGGGTTTTAAATACAGCAGTGTTCGGGCAGGTGCAGTTCGATCCCTGGAAACATGTAAACCTTATGGCAGGTGTGCGATGGGATGCTACCGATTACCTCACCAAAGCAGCCTATAATCCAACTGTAGAAAAATCTTTAGGCTTACGTACAGACAGTAAAGCGATCGATCTAACCATGATTCAGCCACGCTTTCAGCTAACCTGGGATTTGAATGGTAATAAAAGAGATATTATTCGTGCAGGTGCCGGTATTTTCTCTGCTAATCCTGTTAACTATGCACAGTTGAACAATATACAAAACAGCGGAACAAAGGTAGCTTCTGTTGATGTGAGCACTCCAACGAATGGGAGCACTAACCTGGTGCCTGTTCCTGATTTTGTTTCTTATCGTAAAAATCCCGCTACCGCCCCTGGCTTAATACCTGGCGCTCCTACAATTTCAACTATTAACCTGAATGATCCTGATTTAAAAATGCCCAGGATTTATAAAGCAAATATCAGCTACAACAAAATTATAAGTAATCGTTTAAGGGTAGGCGTTAACCTGCTTTATTCTTACACAACCAATAACTATGTGTATGCTGACAGAAACATGGCAGACGCGCCTTATTTTACGCTGGCTAATGAAGCCAATCGCGGTGTATTTGTACCGGCTAACACTATATCTTCAAGAGGAACTACTAATAGTGTGTTAGGGAGAAAGACACAAGATGTAGGCAGGGTGCTGGAATTTACCAATACAGGCATTCTAAAACAGGCAAATATCATTGTTGATGCCAGTTATGCTTACTATAAGGACGGATACTTAAACGTTAGTTATACCTTGAACGATACAAGAGATAACACATCTTATAACGGTAATGTAGCTAATACTTCTACGTTCCGCCCTGTTAAATCCGATTCCCGCGATTTCTCAGAAATCAATTACTCCGATAATCAGTACCGATACAAGGTAGTGTTGTATGGAGCCACTCCTTCATGGAAGGGATTTGTATTAAGCGGCAAGTTTTCCGGGATAGCTGGTACGCGGTATTCACTGGTAGTCAACGGTGACCTGAATGGAGATTTCCTGGGAGGGACAGGCAGTACTAATAACGACCTTGCTTATGTATTTGATCCTGCAGACGGCAAAACCCCCGCAGCCATGGCAACTGCTATGCAACAGGCACTTAATAATCCTTCAAATAGGGCCGCAGCCTATATTCAAAAATATGCCGGCCAGATAGCTGACCGTAATGGTGGTATAAACCCTTTCTATGGCACGGTTGACCTTCGCCTTGTTAAAGCGGTACACCTTCATAAAACGCAGGCTTTAGTGTTAAGCGTGGATGTATTCAACTTTTCTAATTTACTTAATAAAGACTGGGGCGGGAGCTACAACCTGGGTAATCAGAATCTGCTGAATATTACTGGTTTTGACCAGGCAAAGAAACAGTATATCTATTCGGTTAACCAAAACGTTGGTGTGATTAACAGGGGCGGTACTCCTTACCAAATACAGTTGGGAGCGCGTTATACTTTTTAACAGCTGTCAGCTGTCAGCTATCAGGAAAATACGGCTTATTATGTTTTTTTCTAAAGCTATAATGCTGGTTTGCGATAAGTGTACAATTATTAATTAACATTTTCCTTCCTTATAAGTGGCGGCTAATAGTCATAATCTGGTAAGCTATAAGATAATTATTACCTGCTGCGTTTCCTGCTGATAGCTGATAGCTGATAGTTGATAGCTTTCAGCTATCAGGAGAAAACGCATCAGGTACACGCTTATCTTCCACTATCATCATTCTTTATTTTTTTTCCCTGCTTAATGCCATTTGTATTTATTTGTCCGAACCGCCATTCAAATGTCAACCGTGCTGAGCGGCCTACATAATAGTAACGGTTCTCAGCGGTGAATGTAGGAGCCTGTTGTATGCTTTTTTGCCATACGCCCCGGTTAAAAGGATTATCAAAATTGAATGTAAGACTACCCTTTTTATTCCAGAACTGGCGCTTTCCTGAAAAGCCATACCAGTAATAAAGTGAGCGCGTGGTTTGTTGAAGGCTTATCCAGCCGGAGCCTACACCACCGGAAGTCTCCAGGGAGTAATTTTTTGGTAAAGTATAGGTGCTGTTAACATTCATGTTCCAAGATAGTCCGCTGTTATGCTGCTGCAGGGCCTTACTTCGTAAGTCAACATAACGCAGGTCACCACCACCATTAAGCGCCCAGTTTTTGTTAGGCTTACTCGATACATTGATGTTTACACCGATGGCTTTGCGTTGCGCTATATTTTCAGGTTTGCTAAGGGAAGTACCGGCTGAATCAACAGTTGACAAATATTCAAGTGCATTATTATTAACACGCAAATAAACTGCTGAGTTAACCGATAATCCCTTGTTATTACTTATGCTATGTGCCAATTCTACAGCATGATTCAGTTCCGGTTGTAATGTGGGTGTACCGGTTTGTATATTCTTAGGATCACTTTTATTAATCCATGGGTTCAGGTACCAGATCAGTGGCCGGGTAATACGCTGTGTATAACTCACTTTCAGCGTGTGCGATTTTATGCCTTTTGATAAAGTAACACTGGGAATAAGGTTGTTATATTGATTATCTAAACGGGTGCCGGTGGTGAAAAAATTACCGGTAATTTCGGTGTGTTCCAGCCGGGCGCCGGCATTAAGGCTCCATTTGTGTTTATTGTTAAGCCTTAAAGATGTATAGCCTGAATAAACTTTTTGTGTATAATTTAAATCATTGGATTGTGATGGGTCGGGCACCATCTCACTATGTCCGTCTAAAGATTGTTCTACGTGAAATTCACTGCCTATTTCCCTGATGATTGCTTTAACCCCCAGTTCTATTTTTATATCAGTAGTATCCTTAATTCTCCTGATAGAAACCGGGTGGATGTAATCGGCCTGAATCGTGTACTCTTTGTTGCGGCTATAGTTAGTGCTTTTATCTTTAAAAAATAATACGTCCTGCATATACCGTTCTGTGTTATAAAAATAATTATCAGGCATGCGGCTGAACTGTGTAAGAAATGAAAATTCCTGATCAGCCTTTTTAAAAGTCTTTGTATACCCAAGGTCTAACTGGCCATTGCCAAATGGATTTTTAAAATGACTTTCGTTTCGAAAAGCCTGCAGCTCACGTCCCTGAGGATCTGTAAGCAGGTTATATTGAGTATTGGTATAAGGAGCATTACTACCCCACACATTCGCTGCAAAATTAATGTGGTTGCTGGAGTCGGGATCATAATCAAAACCCATCTCTCCATAACCACCAGCCCTATTATTGTCAGCAGAAGTGTTTTGCTGTAAAATATTAATCGGTACGCCATTGACCAATGTGTTACGGATTACATTACTTTCATTAATGTTGCGGTTACTATACCCGTTAGCAGATAATGATACACCAATCTTTTTCTTTTTCAGATTCAGTGTTGTACCCAGGCCATGATTGAAATTTCCCACTGTCGTGCTAACAGATCCATTGAAACCCTCGTATCCCTTTTTTGTAATAATGTTAATCACTCCGGCAGCACCTTCCGCATCATACTTTGCCCCGGGACTTGTAATTACTTCAACCGATTTTATTACCTGTGCAGGCATCTGCCTCAACGCATCGGCAAGGTTTCTGGCCATCATAGTGGAGGGCTTACCATTAATCAGCACTTTAATATTACTGTTTCCACGCATTTGAACATTACCGTTAAGATCAACCGTAAGTGTTGGCACTTTCCGTAGCACATCAGCAGCTGTACCGCCGGCATTTGATATATCTTTTTCGGCATTGTAAACAAGCCTGTCACCTTTGTCTTCAACCAATGATTTTTGCCCGGTAACCGTTACTGTTTTCAATTGCTGATCTATGGATACCAGGTTGATAGCATCTATGTTAAGTACCTTTCTTTCAAGACTAAGTTTAAGAGGCACTATTTTTATACGGTAACCTATATGCGATAATTCCAGTGTGTAATTTCCAGGGCGGATATCGTTCATTAAAAAATTACCTGATGAATCAGTGGTAATGGCAATAACTTTTTTTGACCTTTCTAAGAGAGTAGCGGTTGCCAGGGCAATTGGTTTAGCAGTTACAGAATCTTTTAGAGACCCTACTACTTTTATTCTTGGTACTGTTTGACCAACCACTGTGTTCCAGGCAACAAGAAAAATCAGGGAAAGGAGCCTCATAAGCATATATAAGCTTTTATCATGATGTACAAAATCAACCTGGCAAATAAACAATTTGTGTTTTATTGTAACGGTACTAAAGATTGTTTATTATAGTCCTTAGCTGTGGTCTTACATCCATTCTTTATGATCTCAAAGATAGTCCTGGTATTGGTGGAGTATTAATTAAATAATACTTCTCATATATATTTAGGAAAATATTGTGAACCTCATTATCTTACTTTTTTACCCATATATTAAAATGTAAACGTCAGATATCAATTAATGAAAAACACACTCATTTTATTCGCCTGTTTATCAACAGCCATCAATGTACATTCCCAAAATTTAATCTTACTGGAGAGCAAACGGGTTCACCTTCCTAATGGTTGGTCGCTAACCCCGGCAGGCAGCACTCTGCCTTTAGGAGACCTGCCATTGAATATTGCCATCAGCAACTCCCGTCATTATGCAGCCGTTACCAATAACGGTCAGAGTACACAATCCATCCAGCTGATTGATGCCCGTAACGACTGTCAACTGGACCAGGTAACAATTCCAAAGTCATGGGGCGGTATTGTTTTCAGTGCCGACGAAAAGTATTTGTATGCATCAGGGGGAAACGATAATTGGATATTAAAATATGCTATACAAAATAATAAGTTAGTTATTAATGATACTTTCAAACTAGGCGCTGCCTGGCCTAAAGAAGCGATCTCTCCGTCGGGGATTACCCTTGACGATAAGAAACATTTAATGTATGTAGTTACCAAGGAAAATAACAGCCTGTATGTTATTGACCTGTCCTCAAACCATATTCTACGCCGGTTGCCACTTAGTTCAGAAGCCTACACCTGTTTGCTTTCACCGGATAAAACGCAACTTTATATTAGTTTGTGGGGCGGTGACAAGGTAATGGTCTATAATACAAAAAGCAATGTGTTTACCGATAGCATCCCGGTTGGTGATAATCCTAATGATCTTTGTCTTTCTAAAAACGGGCAGTATTTATATGTAGCCAATGCCAACGATAATAGTGTATCAGTTATAAATATTCGGCATAGAAAAATATTGGAAACTTTAAATGCTGCCCTCTATCCAACGCACTTAAGCGGGTCAACCAGCAATGGGGTAGCGCTCAGCGATGACGATAAAACATTGTATATCGCTAATGCCGACAATAACTGCCTTTCTGTTTTTGATGTAAGCAAACCAGGCACCAGCATCTCCAGGGGATTTATTCCTACCGGCTGGTATCCCACCTGCGTCCGTGTAGTAGGAAAAAAAATATTAGTTTCCAATGGCAAAGGCTTTTCATCATTCCCCAATCCCTATGGTCCAAATCCTGTTGCTAAAAAAGAGCATGTAGGGATTCATGAAGGAGATACCAGTCAACCTAAAACCGTGCAATACATTGGCGGCGGGTTGTTAAAGGGTACTATGAGCGTAATAGCAATTCCTTCCGAACAGCAATTAGCCGTTTATTCCCAGGCAGTGTACCATAACACTCCCTATCATAAAGAGGAAGAGTTATCTACGAAAGGAATAGCCGAAAGTCCTATTCCCAACAAAGTTGGAAACCCATCCCCTATCAAACATGTATTTTACATTATAAAAGAAAACCGCACCTATGACCAGGTTTTGGGAGATATGAAAGAGGGCAACGGTGATACCAGCCTTTTATTATTCGGTGAAAACATTACGCCCAATCAACATAAGCTTGCAAGGGATTTTGTTTTGCTGGATAATTTTTATGTTGATGGAGAAGTAAGTGCAGATGGACATAACTGGTGCATGGGCGCTTATGCAACCGATTATATGGAAAAGAACTGGCCTACCAGCTATGGAGCAAGAGGAGTGGGAGCAAAAAGCCGTACTGCTTTAAATAAAAAATACATCTGGGACCAGGCCAGCCAGTCAGGAGTTACTTTCCGCACTTATGGAGAATTTGCGACTCGTAAAAGTGCCACCATACCGGTACTGGAAGGACATTATGCAAATACCTTCGATGGCTTTAACCTGCACATAATGGACACATTGCGTTACCGGGCCTGGGAAAAAGATTTTGACTCCCTGCTTGCCGGTAATACGCTGCCACAGCTGATGACCATTCGCTTTGGAAATGATCATACTGAAGGAATGGCTGCAGGCCGTCCTACACCTTATGCACATGTTGCCGATAACGACCTTGCCATTGGCATGTTCCTGGAACACCTCAGCAAGAGTACCGTATGGAAAGAGTCTGTTGTCCTCATCCTGGAAGATGATGCACAGAACGGCCCTGATCATGTGGATGCACACCGTTCCCCGGCTTATGTCGCCGGCGGATATGTTAAGCGGCACTTTGTAGACCATACTATGTACACCACTTCTTCTATGGTACATACTATTGAAATGATACTGGGTATGCCGCCAATGACACAATACGATGCGGCAGCTAACACTATGTGGAATTGTTTCAGTCAGCAACCGGATACCACAGCTTTTATTGCATTGCCTGCCAGGGTGAACCTCAAAGATGTAAATCCAACCGGCACTAAACTGGCGATGATGTCGAAAGGACTTGATTTTTCAAAAGAAGATATAATCCCCGACCAGATCATGAATGTGCTTACCTGGAAAGCCGTAAAAGGTGAAAATGCAATCATGCCCACTCCTGTAAGAGCGGCTTTTTTCAAGCCTGTGAAAAAGGTGGATGATGATGAGTGATTTAGTTTGATGTATAGTCTTTAATACATAAGAGAGAGTTCGACCTGTGAGGTTTCTAAAAACCTCACAGGTCGAACCCTCTTTTAGGAACCTTATTAACCTTACTGACTTGTATTATTTCTTTACTTGATTTGGGCTGTATTGATACTGTGATTAATGCTTCGTTCATTTGTAAACGTTAACAACAGTATCGGTTAGTGATTTCATAAATGCAACAAGTGATTTTTTTTCAATGGCATTCAAATGGAGCTTGTCTGGCGGAAGGGTTTGATTCTCTACCTTTAATCCCAAACCTTTTCCGCCACCCCTGTTATAAAACTCAACAACCTCCTCAAGCGTTTTAAAAACTCCATTGTGCATATAGGGTGCCGTTAGTTCGATATTTCGGATGGTGGGCGTTTTAAAAGAATTCTTATGAAGGTCAACTTTGTATAAATTATATTTCCCTTTATCGCCATCAAGAATTGGATTGATAGAATCTGCTGAGGCAGGAACGCCAATTACTTCTGCATCCATTTTGTTAAAGACCGGAGGGTTAGCTCCATTGAACAGCGGCAGGAAGTGACAGGTTGCACATTTGGCTTTGCCGGTAAACAAGATAAAGCCATCAATTTCCATTTGATTCATGGCGTTGTTATTGCCCCGGATGTACTGATCAAATCTTGAATTCAGGGCGGTTAATGATCGTACATAAGCAGCTACTGAATTTCGTATGTGCAGATCAGTTGGCTTTTCATCTTTATAAACTTGTTTAAATAATTGTTGATAGGCTTTATTTCCGTTTATATATTTTAAAGCATTCTCAAAGGAACCATGCATTTCATTTTTGTTGCTAATAACATCTTTTGCCTGATCTTCTAAATAATCCACCCGCATATCAAAAAAAAGTGATGGCTGTAATGCAGCATTGATCAGGGTTGGCGTATTCCGGGAAATAATAGTTGCTCCACTCATACCCTTGCTGGTAGCAAGCCCGTCAGTAAATGCATTGCCTGGTTGATGACAGGTAGCGCAGCTGCGGGTACCATCACCTGAAAGTATCCCATCATAAAACAATTTTTTACCCAGGATTATTTTTTCAGGAGTGCTGTACGATTGTATATTGGGGGTATAATAATCTGTGTTAAAAATGTTTGTAGCAAACAAAGTTCCGGCTTCGGCCTTTAAAGCCCTGGGTTCTTTGAAAAATGGTATGTTCAATTCATGCTGGATTAATCTAATGTTTTCAGAGATGGGATTAAGGTATGATTTGATGAAACTCATCCTGTCGAAAGAATTAAAGTTATTTGCCTTAGATAAATATTTTGTAGCGTCATTAAACTGTGCTTGTAACGAATCATACAAATGCCTGTTATAATTAGTAATCGTTTTTTTGTAAAAAGAAAGATAATATGCGATGCCTTTAATGGATGTGGCGGCTTCACTAATACTATTGTTTGCAATAGGGGAATCAAATCCTGTAATTCCCAAAGCGGTTACCCTGAAAATTTCTAACCGCAGCGCATCGAAAATATTGGCATCACTTGTTTCCTGGATAGATGCCATATAATTAAGCCTGCTGATGTTCGACTGAAGGATCTTTGCCTGCTGTAAAAGTGGTGACTGCACATCTTCCCTTGCTATATCAAACAATATCTCCTCTATTACCTGGAATCCTTCCGGTTGAATAATAATATTTTTTTCATCGGCCTCAACTTCCTGCAACGCCGGTCCATTTATTTTTTTTGCGGTGTAAGGATAATAATATTCCGCCAGCCATTCTACTTTTTTATATGCTAACCGGGTCTTGATAAATTGCTGTTGTAATAAGGTGGCACCTGATTTAATCTCAACCAGGTGTATGAACTTTTGAGTTTCTTCGGATAATTCATTCAGCTCCTGCCTGTAGGCATCGAGTATCCGGAGAGGTGTAGATGTTTGTTTCCTGTTCAGGCATGAATTCGAAAATAAAATAATTAAAATAAAGAGGCCGGAGATCCATTTTGTTTTAATCATATTGAAATGATATTATTAAAAGCGAATTTTATTTTGGTTGTTCAGCACTGATGGTTCGTATGATTGGTGCTGACTAAAGAGGATTCGACCTGCGTGATTTCTAAAAACCTCACAGGTCTGACCTATATGTTGTATCCCCTATTCAAGACCTGTGAGGTAAGCTGTTCAAAAGTCCATAGAAGTCTTCGTACAGTTTTTCTATCAGCCCTGAAGGGGCGACATACATTAGCACAGGGTGAAGCCCTGTTATAAGTAATGTAATGGAAAAGAGCCCTGAAAGGGTGAAATACTATTGCCATCATAATCGCTACTGATTACTGGGCTGATTACTATGGCGCCCTGTCAGGGCTGTGTTCCATCACCATACTTCACCCTGTGCTAATGTATGTCGCCCTTACAGGGCTGATCAATTCATGCCAAACCTTCAAACGGTTTTATAAAACAGTTTTCTTTTAAATGATGAGATGGCCGTATTACCCTGTTTAAAAACTGTACGAAAACACCTGTTGACTTTTGAACAGCCTACCTGTGAGGTTTTTAGAAACAAGTGAAGCGGATGAGCTTCGCCAGGTCGAACCCTTAAGCATAGATCTCATAGATAGTAACACATAAATCCCCTGACATTTATGTCAGGGGATTACATTATAAGTGGTGATAAAAACGTTAGCGTGCTAAACCTCTTAATATTACTATTTCACTTCCCTGTGCTTCATCCTTTCTTTTGCTGCCACCATCAACACCTTTAAATTTTACATCTGTCCATGTATGAGATTGTATACAAAGGCTAAAAGTATCGGGTATCCCGGTTTCTTCTGAAATATCTATCAATGCACCATATTCCCAGCTACCCTTTGCAGATAAACCGCCGACGTTATATTTCGCTGCATCCGGTTCAGTTCTTCTATGGTCAATCTCCACTACTTTTTTAAGTTCTTTAGTAATTAAATTATACTGGTAGATGTATGCGTCATGTTCTTCGCTTCCATATGTATTGGAGTCTTCTTGTATATAAGCGAAATTGGTTGTAAGGCATATATTATCCGGATTCTGAAATTCTCTTGCAATACCTTTTTTATCATCTCCATCCAAAATACAGGTGAGCTTTCCTTTTAACGGGTTGGAGGCATCCAGCACTAATCTGTACACCCTTCCGAATACCGTGCGCGAAAAATCGGCGTTCAATCCTGTTGCAAGCTGGCCGGTTACATTAAAATAAATTTCACGGCTGTTAGCTCCGCTTCCTTTACGGTAATCAAGGTCTTCAACACGGCCAAATTTAATAGCTTTCAATGGGTCTACCATAGCCTGGACCTGTGCACCTGTAAGCGTTTTATGATTTTCTATTTTTACAAATTCAACATCATACTCCGTACCTGCAGCCATATCCCTTTCTTTTTGATTGCCATCAACGCGCTTCAACATGTATTGAGATCCGTTATCAAGATCTCCGACAGTATTAGTAAGGTAAAGCGCTAATTGTCCCCCAGAAGCATCTGAGGCATCTTCGCCTGTGATGATAACTGTTTTTCCAGGATAAGCTTCTTTATTTAAAGGAACTGAATTTTCTCCGCTCCATTTGCCAAGGCCCGGAAGTCCTTTGGGAGTACCTGGCGTTGGGAAGCTTTGAAAAGGATCTATTGCATGAGTCATTGCTTCTGAATTACTTTCGCCCACCGAAAGAAACACCGGGCCGAAGCCATGTTCTTTTGGTGTTGCCATTGTTCCTGAGCATAAGCGCCACTGGCCTCCATCAGAATTCAATGCATATTCTCCTTTAAAAGGCTTCAGGTTTTGATCAAGGTACAATTTCGACACGGAGTAATTGTCTTCGTTATTTACCAGCATTACATATCCTTTATTATCCTGTGACCTTAAGAACCCGGCTCCGTCGGCAGAACCGGCGAAGCGATAGTTTGGTAATGTATCATCACTGCTAATAAGGGTAAATATTTCAAGATTTTCAAAGCCTGAAAGTTTCTTTAAAAACGCGGGAGTTACAGATTGATTCTTAAGCACCGGTGTAGAAACGGGTGGGTTAGAGGGATGGTCGGGTTTATTACAGGAATAAAAACTACTGAGTGTAGTGGCTAATATACTAAGCTTAATAAGTGTTTTACGTTTTATTGGCATAACATTGTTTTAGGTTGATCGAAATTCGGGCATCAATGTGAAATTAATGTTATGCCTGTATGAACAGCATGTGAAGTTTAGGAAATAGTTCAATCATCGAAAAAATGGAATCGGACAAATTATAAAAACAATCATAAATAATCAGGTAACTTAAAATAGCAATTCACATCGGGTTGCCTTAATATGCTGTAATTATACAATGATACATGATAATATAAAAAAACACCAAAACAATCCTAAGTTAAAAACACTAAAAGCTCCTGAAGGATGGCAGGGAACACCTGTTGATCATAAAGGCAGGTTTCTGAACCTTAACCATCCCTTTGTTCCAAGCTGGATTGATGTGTTCCGGTGGAAACTTAAGAAAAGTCCTTTTGCAAAAGACAAAAAAGCAGCAGTCTGGACTCCCGGTATTTTCAAAGATGACTCCTGGCTTACGGGCAGCGATGACGTGATCGTGTGGCTTGGACATAGCACATTTTATATTCGCATCAATGGCATCCGGTTATTAACAGATCCTGTGTTCGGCGATATTCCTTTTATAAAGCGCCATTCAGAGTTTCCTGTTACTATTCATCATTTTATTAATCTTGATTATATCCTGCTTTCACACGACCATCGCGATCACCTGGATGAGAAAAGTTTAAGAGTAGTGTCAAAGCAAAATCCCGGCGTCAGGTATCTTACCGGACTTAATATGAAAGCATTGGTATATCATTTCACTACATCGGATAAAATAGAAGAGGCTGGCTGGTTTCAGCAATACAGTATAGATAACCAATCTGTAAGCATTACTTTTATACCTTCCCGGCATTGGTCAAAGCGTGGCCTTTCTGATACAAACAAGCGTCTTTGGGGAGGATTTATAATTGAAGCTGCAGGTAAACGGATTTTATTTGGCGGTGATAGCGGTTATGATTCGCATTACAGCATGTTAGCAACTGTCTTTGGTAATTTTAACTATGCAATTCTTGGCATAGGAGCCTATGAGCCTGCCTGGTTTATGAGCCCAAATCATCAGTCACCGGGAGAGGCCCTTAAAGCTTTTAAAGAACTTAATGCGGATCATTTTATACCTATGCACTATGGCACTTTCGATTTGTCAGACGAGCCGTTAAGTCAGCCTTTAAAGGACCTGCGTGCAGCAGCGGCAGGTAGTACACTGGAAGAAAAACTGAAAATACTTAATATTGGCCAGCCCCTGGTAATATAAATACATTATAACTGAATGTAGTAAGCCTCGCGATTTGTCCGACTTTTTCGATAGCCGGCATTGAAGAATATACCGGCTGCCAGACAAACTTCTTATCTAGGTTCACTGGTAATTTTTATGCGTTAACTCAAACATAACAAAAGTGGTTACTGTTTAGAGTTCATCCTTTTTTATTTTTGTCGGACAATAATGATAGCTTAGTAAAGTATATAAATAGCTTTTTTGCCAACAGCATAATTCGTTATGTCAGCTGATAATAAGGGCGCCGTTATAGAATCATATCCTGATTTCAATCGGTTTGCAACAGGCATTTGTATAGAGCCATAAAATGTTTATTCGATTCCGGCATTTATATAAAACAATTATTTAAGTTATCAAGATGCTTTGAATAAATTTACTTTATAAGTATGAAAATATGAGGATTGTTTTTAGTACTATATTACTATTTCTGTTTGCTTACAGCTTTACATATGCTCAAGAGCCATCAAACCGGATTATAGGAAAATGGATGTCAGTGCAGGATAACCTGATTGTTGAAGTATATAAGGACATCAATATATATAAAGGAAAGGTAGTTTGGTTTAAAGATAGTGATGATACGAGCCGGCCGATGAACACACGAACAGATATTCATAATCCGGATGTTAATTTACAAAAACGTAAAGTTTTAGGGCTTGAAGTCATAGGAGGGCTTACTTACAATGCTAAGAACAATCACTGGGAAAACGGAAAACTTTATGACGTAAAGACCGGCAAGTTGTGGAATTCAAATGTATGGATAGAAAAAGAAAATTTTCTTAAGGTTCGCGGCTTCTGGCATTATGAATTTATGGGACGAACAATGTCTTTCAGACGCTTATAAATTGTGATAAGATAAGCATGAAATTACGCATCATTTGCTGTCAACTATCCAAAGATCACACATAATATAAAGTAAAGTTTGTTTATTGCTATACTATGTAATTCAGGTAATGAAGGTCGAATCATTCTCCTGAACTGACGTTATTTAATAATTGCGTCACATTATCATAACCTTCCGGTAACAATTAACAAATCACTTTGCAAATCCTAATTAGGGTTTACAAGTATGAACAAGCTGCAATGGTTTTTAATATTACATCTTCTGTTTACTTCAATAGTTCTTACCGCACAAAATCCTTCGCCTAACCAGTCTTATAAACTGATTACAGGTAAGAGCATGGTTCAATCGAAAAATTATTACATGCTGACATTGCTTCAGGAAAACAAGGAAGTAAAAAAATTGCTTGAAACTGACAAACAGCTTACCGCTTTCACTAAAGCAAAATCAGATAATTTAATTTCATCATTAAAAGAATGCAGTAAGGACGCAGCATGTTTTACTAGCCGGATGAAATTCAGTGAACGGGAAATTAAAGACATCGGTGATCGCCTTGCTGAATTTTATAATTCAAATAATGCTCTATCCACACTGGTTCAAAAAGATTTAATCCCTTCAGGTACTTATATATTATTTCATGAGTTAAGTCCGCAACAACTACTTGTTAAAGCCTGGGAACAGGATGCACATGGAATCAATTTTACCATAGGTGTATATGCTGAAGGTAAAAAAGCAAATTATCCATTGATCGATTCTATCAGCTTCAATGTAAGTGATCCGCGTTATGCAGGTTTTATATATAACAATGCCAATTTGTTAGCCGGGGAATATAAAAACAACAACCTGTTTTTCAATTTACCCCTTCAGGCTGCGTTACATTTCCTGGAAATAAATGAAAGGGATAATGCCGGTGAATATGAACCTATGGCTTCTACGGTAAATAAACCTGCGTACGACAAGGTTTCATCAATTAAATGGAATGATTATAAATACTCAGTGATCCTGGTACTGGGCGCTGGCGCGGAAGACCTGGTAACTGCACTCAGCGCTGAAGGTATGATCCGTTGCAGGCTCGCTGCCATACAATACAGAAAAGGACTTTCACCTTTTATATTGGTATCTGGTGGCAGGGTTCATCCTTATAAAACCAAATACTCCGAAGCAATTGAAATGAAAAATTTTCTGATAAACAAACTTTCTATTCCGGAATCCGCCATTATTGTTGATCCTCATGCAAGGCACACTACTACCAATATGCGCAATTGCGCGAGGCTTATTTTCAGGTATGGTATTCCATTTAATAAACCCTGCCTTGCAGTTACAACAAGAGGACAAAGCACGATGATCTCTAATACGCTTGCCGCAAGATGCTTTAAAGAATTGCAGGCAGTTCCTTTTAAAAACGGTGCCAGGCTTACAGAAACTGAAGCCGAGTTTTACCCGCTTATGGAAGCCCTGCACATCAATCCTGCAGAGCCGATGGATCCATGAAATCAACATGTAATTATGAAAATATTTATTACGCTGATCTCCTACTTGTTTATAATTGTGATGGTGCATCATGGTGCAGACATCAACATGCAGATACAGCATGCTATTTCAGTAGATTCATTAGGAGCCTGCCAGGGAGCATCATATCAAAAAGGAAGGCTGTTCCTTTATGGTGACAGGGAGGTGGGTATGATAAGAGAATATAGATTGACGGGTGATTCCCTGCAGTACCTGGGTAAGGAATGCCGGCTTACTGAAAATGGAAAGGATATTATCAATCACCCGACAGGTATAGCTTACAAAGATAACAGTCCTGTTTTTATCGGAAACAGCATCCGCGTCAACACCGAAGGTACTTTATGGAAAGCCGTTATTTATTGCGTTAACTGGGAAAGACTTTTGAAAACCGGAACACTCGATGGTAACCTTTTCAATACAATAGAAGATGACACCTGCGTGCAGGGAACAAGACCTGAATACGTACAATTTAATAACAAATGGTATGTAGCTACCGCTGATTACGGCGACAAGAGAAATGAAGTCAGGTTGTACGATCCCGCAGTATTACAACATGCCAGGAAAACATCTGATAAAGGCTTGCTTGTAAAAAAGTTCACCTGCTCGCCATGGGTGCAAAATCTTCACTTCATTCCTGAAAAGAATTTGTTGGTACTTATTCAAAACCAACAGGAAGGAAGGAAATGGCGGTTCACTTATCTGGATCTGAATAAATCTATTGAATCAGGAACAGAGCAGATTGTCAGGGTGGTTGATGTAAACGACAGGAATGATGAACTGGAAGGTTTTACTTTTTTAGACAATTATCAGAAAGGCATTGCAGTAAGTTCTTCAAAATATAATAATGTAAACATCATGAACATTGGCTGGTAAGGTTCAAAGAATAACTTTATAAATTATGACAATTTTCAATATGAGAAAAGAAGCAATAAATTTTACCGCAAAGGCTGAATGGTCAGGAAACCAGCGTATGCTGGCCATCCTCATTTTTATACTCGCGACTTTATTGTCTGTATTTACCCAGGCTCAAAACTTCCAGGTAACGGGCAGGGTAATCAACGACAGCAACCATGCGCTGCAGGGCGTAACCGTATTTGAAAGGAAATCCGGAAAAACTGTAATAACGGATGAAAATGGAAATTTTAGTATTGCTGCCAGTCCATCGGGTATGCTGGTAGTGAGTTATGTTGGATTCAGCCAACGCGAGGTACCGGTAGGTAATAAAACTATTATAAATATAACCTTGCAGGGAGAAGCAAAAATGCTGGAAGAGGTAATAGCAATCGGTTACCAGCGGTTAAGAAAGAGTGATGTAACAGGTGCTATCTCAAGTGTAAAAGCAAAAGAATTAAATCTTAGTTCACCTACAATAAGCCAGGCGCTGGTAGGTAAAGTAGCTGGGGTGCAGGTATCTCAGGTAAGCGGTGCGCCTTATTCAGGCACTAAAATAAGAGTAAGGGGAATTGGTTCCATCAATGCAAGCTCAGAGCCATTGTATGTAATAGACGGATATCCTGTAAGCGGTAATGTTAGTTCAGGACCAGGCAATACCACTAATGGCACGTCGGGCTATAATCCTGCTACCGCAGGAAATGACATCTTCATTAATCCTGAAGATATTGAATCTATTGAAATTTTAAAGGATGCCGCATCAGCAGCCATTTACGGATCACGTGCTTCCGCAGGTGTTGTTCTTATTACTACCAAGCGTGGTAAGCAGGGCAAAGGAAGGCTGGAGTATGATTACCAGGCAGCAATAAACCAACTGGCTAAAAAAGTGGACATGCTGGATGCTGGTGGATTCGCGCAATTATTTGTTGATGGCAGGAACGGCTCTTATCATGATATACTGGTTGCAAAAGGCATCGCCTGGAATGACGCGTTTTATTCTGATGATAACGCAACGCGTGTAGCCAGGGCCGGTAGTTCAAACACGGGTTCTGTGAGCATAATAAAGTCGTTGTATGATTTCCCTTCTCAGAAAGTTCTTACACCAAAATATAATACCGACTGGCAGGATGCCTTATACCGGAATGCAATGGGGCAACGGCACAATCTATCTTTTACCGGGGGTACCAGTACGGCAAGATACCTTATAAGTGCAGGATACCAGGATCAGCCAGGAATTATTGTAAGCACATTTCAGAAGAAGATGAACCTGCGGGCAAACGTAGATGCCGATCTCAGTCCCAGGCTTAAAATAAGTTCCAACATCTTTATAACGAACACCAGTAACCGCGAAGTAGAAGAAGGAAGGTTCAATCAGGGACCGATATTAGGCGCACTGGTTTACATGCCTATCTTCCCTTTATATAATGCTGATGGCTCACTGGCATTAGGACAAGCGGCAGAGCAGACAGACGGCTACTCTTATGCTTTCCAGGGAATTGAAAATCCTGTTGCATTAGCCAGTCGTGTAAACATAACAAGAAAAGGCATACGGGGAACTTATAACGCCAATGCTACTTATGAAATCATCCCCAATCTTACCGCTAAGCTTAACGCTGGCGCGCAAACTTATAATGAGAAATACGAATATTATTATCCCACTAATTTAAGCAGCGGTGTAAATCCTGCGGGATCACCACAAGCTGTTGCAGCGGCCAACGCATCCGCGCAATCCATCTCCATGCTGGATGAACTGGCAGAGTTTACTTTAAATTACAGAAAGCAAACAAGGCTTGGCAATTTTGATGTACTTGCCGGTTATACCGCCCAGCAAACAAACAGTGATATCTTAAGCGTTGGCGCTAATGGTTTCAGCAATGACCTTGTTCCTGAGATCACGGCAAGAGGTGCTAATGCTTCTAACTTTTATCTGAATGGCAGCACCGGTAAATCAACAACCACGCTGTTGTCTTACCTGGCGCGTGTGCTATACAGTTACAACAACAAATATTATTTGTCGGGTTCGTTTCGTACGGATGCTTCTTCACGCTTTGGTCCCTTGAACCGATGGGGCGAATTCCCCTCTGTATCTGCCGGCTGGAATGTGTCTAACGAATCTTTTTACAGCAAGTGGTTTGGTGAGGCGGTAACTGCAAAGCTGCGTGCAAGCTGGGGCTTAACCGGTAACAACAATATTGGAAATTACAGGTACGAACAATCTATATCTTCTCCCGGCGGTGTTGTCTTTGGAGGTCCGGGTACAGTTTATACTGCTAACTGGGCAGGCAATATCACCGATGAAAAATTAGGGTGGGAATCTACTTCGCAATATAATTTTGGTGTGGATCTGGGCATGTTACATAACAGGGTTTCATTGATCTTCAATTATTATGTCAGTAAATCATATAACCTGCTCTTTAACCAGAGTATAACCGCCGCTTCCGGTTCAACATCCATTTTAACGAACCTTCGTAATGCCGATATCCGCAACACCGGCTTTGATGCGCAGGTGGATGCAAAGATCATCGCAACAAAAGATTTCAGCCTGAACTTAAGTGGTAATATCACTATGAATAAAAATAATGTAAAGAGCCTGGGCGGCGCCAGTGCTATTTATGTTGCAGGAGCAGAAAGATCATATACTACGCATGTTACTATGGAAGGCCAGCCTGTTGGTATGTTTTACGGATTGAAAGTGGGCGGCATGGTAAGGCAATCCGATATGGCGAATATAGCAGAAGACAACGCGAACCTGTTATCTAATAATACTTTTCCAAAAGGATATATTTTGAAGGGGCCACCCCGGTCATCCTATTCAAGCACGCCTTTAAGCCCGGGTGATTTATATTTTCAGGATACCAATGGTGATGGCATTATCAATGAGGCAGATAAAAAAGTTATCGGTACTCCCTACCCGAAGTTAACATTCGGGTTTAACCTGAACATGAATTATAAACATATTGATTTCAGTGCTTCTTTCAATGGTTCCTACGGTAACCAGGTTATAGATGGCCAGGATTATTACATAAAAAATATGGAAGGCTCTGGTAACAATTATGCGATCGTAGCCAACAGGTACCGGTCTGAAGCGCAACCAGGTGATGGTAAAATTTATCGCGCATCACGTGGCGGCACGCAAAGCAACAGCACGAGGCTGTCAGACTTTTATCTTCAGAATGGTTCCTTTCTTCGCTGCACAAACATTACCATCGGTTATAATTTACCTCAACTGGCAGCAGCAAAAAAATTAGGTATCAGCAGCTTCAGGATATATGCCAGCGCTGATAATACTTTTACCATTACTAAATATCTTGGTTACAACCCGGAGGTAGATTATAATAATGGTGTTAACCTGGCTCCCGGTGTTGATTATGGAAAATACCCTCTTGTAAAAGCTTTTAATCTTGGAGTAAGAATGCAGTTTTAAAACAAACAAAAATAATTATGCTAAGTAAAAATATATCCACAGCATGTATCATCCTGGTTGCTTCATTAAGTTCATGCAAAAAATCTTTTCTTGAGCAAACAAATCCCAATGCTGTTTCTGTTGAAAAAAATTTCCAGACAGAAACTGATATAACTCTTGCAGTAAACGGAGTGTATCAATCTTTAAGAAGCTCGAACTGTATTGGTGAGAATGCTCAGTTATGGACCGATGACCGCTCTGATGATGTGAACTCTACGGATAATCAATCTAATAATGGTGAACCATTCCAGTTCACCGCCTTCTCGCTGGTGCCCAGCAATACGTATCTTCAAAGCCATTGGACAGGGCTTTATATTCCAATCTCCAGAGCTAACCTGGTTTTATCTAAAATTGATAATATAAAATTCAACAGTGATTCCATCAAGACCCAGTACAAAGCCGAAGTGAAATTTATAAGGGCGTTAATGTACTTCCACCTGGTACGTGAATTTGGCGGTGTGCCTTTAGTAACCGAAAGATTAAGCACAACAGAACAGGTAAACAAAATAACTTTTAGGGAAACAAGGGAAAATGTTTTTGCGCAGATCATTAAAGATTTAAAAGATGTTATTGGCAGTAACCTTCCCGCTATTCAACCTGCTGCCAATAAAGGCAGGGTATCTTTACAAACGGTGAATGGAATTTTAGGACAGGTTTATCTCACCATGGCAACTACATTGGATAACTCCGATAAAACCGCTAACCTGAACAATGCAAAAAACTACCTGCTTGCCTGTTTTAATATGAAGGCTTTTGGCAAGTTGTCCGACATTCCTTTCACCGATGTATTTGATGTGAGTAAGAAATCTACCTGTCCGGAAATAATATTCCAGATTGTTTACAAGCAGGGAGATATAAATTATTATTCTTCGGTTGCACGTGATAATCAGGCTAAAGGCGAAACTATAAATTCACAGTTTTTATCGCAGGGATCAGGTGGCACATTAAGTCTCGATTTACAAAAGGAATTTGAACCAGGTGATGTAAGAACATCTTTCTCAATTAAATTTTCAACTAACCCGGCAGTGCAGTCGTATTTTATTACAAAATTCAGGGACAACAGCGCTGCGGCAGGTACACTTGGTTATGGCGGTAACGACTGGATATTATTAAGATATGCAGACATCATATTAAATCTTGCCGAGGTAAGCATGTACCTTGGTGATAACGCAACAGCTATCCAGTATTTGGATATGGTAAGAACCAGGGCAGGAATGCCGGCTTATAATCTAATGCTGGCAAATGCCGCTTATACAGCACGCTATCCTACTCTTAAGCTCGCCATACTGCATGAGAGAAGAATTGAACTGGCGTTTGAACATCACCGTTGGCACGACCTGACCCGGTTTTTCAATGCTGCTGACCTTGTTACCTATGTACGTGCCAAAAGCCAGGCAGACTATAATAACTCTCCCCTCACAAATATCACTATTAAAGATTATTATTTTCCTATACCACTCAATGAGTATAAATTGAACCCCGCGACTATGACTCAAAACTCTGGATATTAGCAGGTAACATTATTTAAATTTCTTTAGAATATAGAACATTTAAAGTATCATGAAATACAGGATACCATTTACTATTAACATACATGTAATGATAAGGTAAGAATTTGATAATATTGAAATGAGAACTTTATTTTAATCATTACCGTTCTTATTCCTTTTAATTATTAAATCCTTACTTATGAAAAAAATCGGCTATTCAATCGTCAATCTTATTTCTAAGATGCTCCTTTTCCTTCTTAAGGATTTTTATTCTGCATTCAGGTACTACAAAATACAATTATGAATTGCAAAAAGCGAAAAGTAGATATCCTTGTTCTTTCTGATATTCACCTTGGCACTTATGGGTGCCGTGCAAAAGAGCTGCTCATATACCTAAGAAGTATTAAGCCTAAAATAATTGTATTGAACGGCGACATCATCGACATCTGGCAATTCAGCAAAAGCTATTGGCCCAAAAGTCACATGAAAGTGGTGCGCCAATTAATGGACTGGATAAGCAAAGGCAAAAAAACATACTATATTCCCGGCAACCATGATGAAATGCTACGCAGGTTTGCCGGCTTTAAAATGAGCTCTTTCAGCATCGTTAACAAACTGGTTTTAGAACTGCCGGATAATAAAAAAGCATGGATCTTTCACGGTGATATTTTCGATGTAACCATGCAGCATTCCAAATGGCTTGCTAAATTGGGCGCTGTTGGTTACAACCTGTTGATACTTATTAATGGTGTCGCTAATTTTATTTCGGAAAAAGTTTTTAATAAAGGAAAGCTTTCACTTTCAAAAAAAATTAAGAACAGCGTTAAATCTGCCGTTAAATTCATCAATAATTTTGAACAGACAAGCGCCGATATCGGTATTATGAATCACTACGATTATGTGATTTGTGGTCATATCCATCATCCGGAAATCAAACAAATAACAAACGCGGAAGGCTCTATAAGTTATTTAAATTCCGGTGACTGGATTGAAAATTGTAGCTCGTTAGAATATACAAATGGTGAATGGCATGTCTACCGGTTTTCAGAAGATACTGCATTCCCTGAAACAAAAGAAGAAACTGATGAAGACCCCGAGCTCAGCAACAATCAGTTATTCGATAACCTGCTGCAGGAATTTAATCTAATGAAAATATGAAAATATTGTATGCCATTCAAGGTACAGGTAATGGGCATCTGAGCCGTGCAAGGGATATTATACCGCTGTTGCAAAAAAAAGGAGATCTCGATTTGCTAATCAGTGGAGAACAAGCCGACATTGATCTGCCATATCCGGTAAGGTACCGCTTCAAGGGACTTGGCTTCGTTTTTGGAAAGCAGGGAGGTGTTGACTTGAAAGAAACTTATAGGAAAGGAAATATCCGCAGGCTATTGTCAGAGATTAATAGCATACCAATAGAAAGTTACGATCTGGTGATTAATGATTTTGAACCGGTTTCCGCATGGGCCTGCAATATTAATAACAAGCAATGCATTTCTTTAAGTCACCAGGGTGCCGTATTAAACAAAAACGCTCCTCAGCCAAAACATATAGATCCGGTAGGTAAAGCGATATTACAATATTATGCCCCTTCAACGGCACGTTACGGATTTCATTTTCAGGCGTACGATACTAATATTTTTACACCTGTTATCCGCCAGCAGATCCGCGATTTAAAACCTGAGAATAAAGGTCATTATACAGTGTACTTACCTGCTTATGATGATAAAAGAATTATTAAAGTTTTAAGTGAATGCAAGGATACCAGGTGGCAGGTGTTCTCAAAACATAACAATAATTATTTTATTGAAAAGAATGTTTCTGTTCAACCGGTAACCAATGAAGCATTTATTAATAGTATAGCCGGAGCAACAGGAGTTATATGCGGAGCCGGATTTGAAACACCCGCCGAAGCAATGTTCCTGAATAAAAAGCTTATGGTAATCCCTATGAAAAAACAGTATGAACAATATTGTAATGCCGCAGCGTTGCAATCGATGGGAGTGCCTGTATTAAAAAGTTTAAAGTTGAAGCATTGCGCTGCAATTAAAACATGGATCAAACATGATGTAAGTGTACAGGTACATTATCCTGATATAACATCTCAGGTCATTGATGATATTGTAAGCATTCATGGAAGGGTTACCGCTGAAATTTTATCTATTCAACTGCCAAAGGAAATTAATACTGTCCGCAAATTTAGAAAAATGACTTTGAAAAAAATTGTAGCTTATATAGCTACTTAGTTCCGATATGAATTTTACAAGATCAGATTTTGGCGATGATTTTAATTGGGGCGTATCTACAGCGGCCTACCAGGTTGAAGGAGCTCATAATAAAGATGGTAAAGGTCCATCTATCTGGGACAAATTTTCATCGGTAACAGGTAAGGTTTACTGCAACCATAATGGCAATATCAGTTCCGATTATTATCACAGGTATTCACATGACCTTACGCTGATGAGCATGATGAATGTTCCTAATTACAGGTTTTCTATATCATGGAGCAGGTTATTCCCTGATGGAACAGGAACAATCAATAAAAGCGGAGTGGATTTTTATAACCGTGTTATAGATTTTTGCCTTGAACTTAATATAGAACCCTGGATCACTTTATATCACTGGGACCTGCCCCAGGCGCTTGAAACAAAAGGCGGCTGGACTAACAGGGAGATTATAAACTGGTTCTGTGAGTACGTAGCATTTTGCATTAAAACCTATGGTGACCGTGTTAAGAATTGGATGATCCTTAACGAGCCCATGGTTTTTACCGGGGCGGGATATTTTATGGGCATACACGCGCCCGGAAGAAAAGGATTGACGAGTTTTCTGTCTGCCGCTCATCATGCAGCCATGTGTCAGGCTGAAGGTGGAAGAGTAGCTAAGTTAATAAGGTCTGACTTAAAAATAGGCACTACCTTCTCCTGCTCGCATATTGAGCCTTTAAGAAATTTAAATACTTATGACAATGCAGCGGCAGTTAGGGTAGACGCTTTGCTGAATCGCACATTTATAGAACCCTTGCTGGGGCTGGGTTATCCGGTTAAAGACCTGAAAGTTTTACAACGGCTTGAACAATTTGTAAGGGATGGCGATGAAAGCAGGCTGGCATTTGATATGGATTTTATAGGTATTCAAAATTATACACGCGAGGTAGTAAGCCATTCTTATTTTACACCTATGCTGCAGGCAAAGATTATAAAAGCCAATGAAAGAAAAGTGGAAAGAACTTTAATGAATTGGGAAGTGTACCCGGAGTCGCTTTATCATTGCTTACAAAAATTCAGCTATTATAAAAATATAAAGGAGATTATTATAACGGAGAACGGCGCAGCCTTTCATGATAAAGTAGAAAATGGTGAAGTGAACGATCTTCAAAGAAAACAATACCTGCAGCATTATTTGTATCAATTATTAAAAGCAAAAAAGGAAGGGGTTAATGTTAATGGATATTTCGTCTGGAGCTTTACCGATAATTTCGAATGGGCAGAAGGTTACTTTCCAAGGTTCGGATTAGTACATGTTAATTTTCTTTCACAGCAGCGGATCATTAAATCGTCGGGTCATTGGTATAGTGAATTTTTGAGTAGTGTATCAGATAGCGTTGAGTTGCCGAGGGGGATAAGAGAAGTCAACCAAACTTCCAAATTTAATTCTCTCTAAAAGAATAGTAAAAGCTCCCTTCTTTCGTATCTTTCATTAATCAATCTATAATTTAATTTGATTAATATGAAAAGCTTTCTCTTCTTTATCTCCATGATTCTTTGTTCGATAATTGGCTTTACACAAATCAGCCCGTTATGGTTAAGATACCCGGCTATTTCACCGGATGGTAAAACAATCGTCTTTGGCTATAAAGGTGATATCTACCGTGTAGAAGCTGCAGGAGGCATCGCCGCTCCGCTTACTATTCATGAGGCTCATGATATGATGCCTGTATGGAGCCATGATGGCAAGTACATTGCTTTTGCAAGTGACCGCTACGGTAACTTTGATGTTTTTGTAATGCCGGCTACCGGCGGCTCACCAGTTCGGATTACCTATAACAGCGCCAATGATTATCCTTACGATTTTTCAACAGATGACAAGAAAGTAATCTTTGGAAGTGCACGCAATGTTCAGGCTGGTAACATACGGTTTTACAGTCCCCGTTTATTTCAGAACCTTTACAGCGTTAACCTTACCGGCGGACGCCCGGTACTTATATCGGGAGCAGGAATTGAAAATGCACATTATAACAGCAACGGAACCCAGATTGTTTTCCAGGATAGAAAAGGATATGAGGACCCGTGGCGTAAACACCATACTTCATCTGTTACCCGTGATGTATGGTTGATGGATATTAAGAACAATAAGTATTCAAAGCTGAGTGATTTTGCAGGAGAAGATCGTGAACCTGCCTGGAGCAGTGATAACCAGTCAGTGTATTATCTTAGTGAGAAAAATGGCAATCAAAATCTTTATAAAACCACTCTTCAATCAAAGAGCGGGCATCAGCTAACAGAGTTTAAGAATAATCCTGTTCGTCATTTAAGTATTAGTAAAGAAAATACGCTTTGCTTTACTAATGATGGCGAAATTTATACATTAAAAGAAGGTGGTCAACCCGCAAAGGTTGCCATAAAAATTTATAATGATGGCAGGCAGGGCACTGAAAGAAACGTGACCGTTAATGGCAGTGTAAATGAGTTTAAATTATCTCCTAATGGAAAAGAGATAGCGTTTGTAACACGTGGTGAAATTTTTGTAACCAGCGTAGAAGGCGGACTCACTAAGCGTATCACTAACACACCGCAGCAAGAGCGTATGATTCAATGGAGCGCAGATGGAAGAACACTTTATTACTCCGCAGAACGAAATGACAGCTGGGATATTTATAAAACTACTATCGGCCGTGCTGAAGAACCCTATTTTTTTGTATCAACGGTATTAAACGAAGATCCTGTTATAGCTACCAAAGCGGAAGAATTTCTTCCGAAAGTTTCACCCGATGGTAAAGAAATTGCTTACCTGGAAAACAGGAATGTTTTAAAGATATATAACCTTGGAACCAAACAATCAAGAACATTAATTCCTGCCGGCCGTAACTATAGCTATGCTGATGGCGACATTGATTTTAACTGGAGTCCTGATGGCAAATGGGTATTAGCAGATGATGATTATTTTGGTTTTGGCAGCAGTCATGCGGCATTGATAAAAGCCGATGGAACCGGCCAGGCGCTGCATCCCATCAACAGTGGCTTTGGTGAAGATAACCTGAAATGGGCAGTTGATGGCAGAGTGATGACATGGACCAATGGCCGTGAAGGACGTAAATCACTTGCCAACCAGGGAAGCCGCGAAGTGGATATTTATGGAGTGTTTTTCGATCAGCAAACTTACGATCGTTACAAGTTAACAAAAGAAGAATATGCACTCTTACTGGAGAAAGAAGAAAAAGAAAAAAATGAAAAAAAGTTGCAGGGAGCAGATTCCACCAAGACAGCTAAAGCAACAATAAAAAAGATAGGAGAGAAAAGAGATTCTGCCATAAAACAGTGGGGACCGGACTTTGATAATCTTGATGACAGAAAATTAAGATTAACCATAAACAGTGCCTCAATAAGTGATTATGCTGTTACGCCTGATGGAAGTAAAATTTATTACCTGGCATCATTCGAAAAGGGCTTTGACCTTTGGGTAACGGAACCGCGTTCCCGTGAAACCAAAATTCTTGCCAAGCTTGGAGGCTCACCCAGCGGAATACAAATGAGTAAAGATGGCAAAACTGTATTTGTAACAAACAATGGCAGTTTATTAAAAGTTGATGAAGCTGGGAAGCAATCATCACTTTCCATAACAAGTGAAATGGTTTTGAATCCCGCTGCTGAAAGATCATACATTTTTAATCATGCGTGGAGACAGGTAAAAGAAAAATTTTATGATCCTGCACTTCACGGCATCAACTGGGAAATGTATAAAGAAACTTATGCTAAATTTTTGCCGCATATTTCTGATAATTACGATTTCCAGGAATTACTGAGTGAAATGCTGGGTGAACTAAACGGTTCGCATACTGGGGGCCGTTACTCACCTGTAATGCCAAATGCAGATGCTACTGCCGCACTGGGACTATTGTATGATGAAGCATTTACAGGTAATGGTTTGAAAGTAACAGAAGTGATTGCCGGTGGACCTGTTGACCGTGCTGCAAGCAAAATAAAGGCTGGTTACATTATTGAAAAGATAGATGGTGAACCGATAGGCGATGGCGCTGACTGGGCTCTATTGCTGAATAGAAAGGTGAATAAGAATACTTTATTAAGTGTGTTTGATCCGGTTACTAAAACATGGTTAGACCAGATAGTAAAGCCTATAAGTTTTGTCGAAGAAAGTACGCTGATGTACAAACGCTGGGTTAATAATATGCGTAACATGACTGACAAGTTAAGCGGGGGTAAAGTAGGTTATGTGCATGTACAGGCTATGAATGATGGTAGTTATCGCACCGTTGTTGATGAAGTTATGGGTAAAAACAGGGACAAGCAGGCTATTATAGTTGACACCCGCTTTAATGGTGGCGGATGGTTGCACAATGATTTGAATACATTTTTAAGTGGCACAACATATATGTCTTACGCACCACAAGGCAATCGTGTAAAAAGCACAGAGCCTATGGATCGCTGGCAGAAACCCAGTTGCGTGCTGATGAGTGAAGGTAATTACAGCGATGCTTTTATGTTCCCTTACATTTATAAATCCAATAATATAGGCAAAACAATTGGAATGCCTGTTCCGGGTACAGGAACTGCGGTATGGTGGGAAACCCAGATTGATCCAACGATTGTTTTTGGCATACCTATGGTCGCATCTATTGGCAAGGAAAACAGGCCTACTGAAAATCTTCAACTGGAACCGGATATTAAAGTGCCACTGGCTTATGAAGATCTGCTAAATGGCAAAGACACACAACTGGAAGCCGCTGTTAAAGAAATGCTGAAAGAAATAAGCGATAAACAGCCCTTAAAAGTTTTTTAACCGCAAAGTAACTACAGGAGTAGAAGAAGATGTTAAGCAGAGGCATCCTCTGTGTAACATCTTCTTCTACTCCTGTTTTCCTCTATTGGTAAAAAAACTCCTACATCAAGCCGATAACAATAAAAACAAATAGCTTAAGGTTTAAGTACAACATTGTTCTCTTTTTACCGTTGGAATAAATTACGGAAATTTTTCATTGATCTGCTGTTCAGTTGAATGTATCAATAGCCGGCCATTAAATGCTTATTTGCTAAACTAAAATAGTTATGGGAAACATACTTGCTGTATTTAACGAAAAAAATCAACATACTTTACCTGGAATTTTAAGTATTGCCAGAGAGCATTCATCAGGCTTGCATGGCATATTTCTGAAACATGGTAAATCATCTGCCGACTTTCAATATCCCTTTTTAAATGATCCGTGCCAGGCAAAGTCATCACTGAACGAAGACAAACACGAGAAAAGAAAAACAGAGTGTTTACAAGCAAACATAGAAATTATAAGAAAGGCGTGTAAAGAAGAAGGTATTGTTTTTAAAGCGACTATCTATGATGAACCATGCCTTGATCAATTAATTGCACATAGCGCTTTAGCTGATTTGCTGGTTTTAGATGCTTCACTTAATCTGAAAGAATACTTCATATCATCCCTTAACGTATGTTTAAATGATATTTTAAATAATCTCCATTGTCCTGTCAAAATTTTTTCCGGTTTTCGACTAAGTACCGAATTGAGTAAGATGATGGTTTAAATGTTTATAGAACATATTATTCCATTCATTTTTATTTAATATGCCAAATGAATGCGACTCCTTGTTTTCAAAATGCATCTCTCCTAATTGCTGCGTATGGTTAATATAGTTGATTAAACGATTTTTTTCCACTTCAAAATCTTTACTGTCTTTAATGAGAAAAGCAGGCGCCGTTTTAGAATTATGCTTGTATGGCCTTTCGCTTGTTACAATATTTTTTACAAAAGTTTTGAGGATGATTTTCATCAGAAAACCAGGTCTTGGATGTTTGTCCTCATAGGTCATTTCATAGGTAACGTTACAATGTGCTAACATTTGGGCTACATTCATTTTACCCCAATTGGGTGGTGTTGTTGGTTTCAGTTGATTAATTCTTTGAATAAGGTTGTCTGAACCTTCTCTTGTGAAAATAATTGGTAACGCCATTTTAAAAGATTTAGTCAGGTGTTGTATGTTGCTTCTAATTGAATGTTTTAAGTCATGATGCACTCGCCTGTTTCTGCTATGGTTTGCAAATAAGCATCAGGGGTATTTTATATTTATAGATTAATTATGAAACAATAACGGCTACTGAAGTCTTAAATTTCACAAGCTTTCAAACAAACGCAGACTTCGAAAGTCTTGAGTGCTACCCTATAACGATTAGTGTATTAGAATCGGACAAAGCAAAAAGTATTTCTTCGATTGTTAAACATCAGGCCAATTATTAAACTTAGCCAATAGAAAACCGGTGTAACACATTTAAATCTTGAATCTGTTAGCAGCAAGAAACAATTATTTAAAACAAGACCAACAACTTTTTTAAAGTCAGATTCCTGAAACTGATATAATATAGCAGACGTTAATTAAGCTTCTATACTATCAATTTCTAATTGTCACTGAGCAACGGGTTTACCTTCCTCGGTGGACGGATCTGCATCTACATTTTTTCCTTTCAGATCATTTGGTGTTACTTCTTCAAATGTACCTTTTTCTTCACCTGGGGCTTTATCATTATCCTCCCTATCACTGTTATTTCCTGGTTTTTTGCTGTTATCTTCTTTCTGTTGATTAATGGTAGTCATAATTGCAAATTGTTTTAGATTTTCACACTCATTTTTAAATGTAATATAAAAGTAGCAGTAATTATGTTATGAAAAGAAGACTTGATAATTCAATCGAATTATTCCTAAAAATTATTTAAAACGTTTTGTTAGACTATTGCAGGCCTTTTTAGCGATGCTTAATTATATCCCGGGCTATACAATGCTTGCTTTCCCCTTTTATAAAAAAAGAATAGTGTCCACGTTATTGTTATGTAATGAAAGTAATTAGCAAACATATGAACGACCAGCCCTGAAAGGCATAATACATTAGCACAGGGTAAAGCCCTGTGATAAAGGAGACGATGGAACAAAGCCCTGTAAGGGCGTAATATTGTTTTTGATGGCATGCACTTAATCTTCATATTTCGCCCTTACAGGGCTTTAATTAATGGCAATGTTGTTTCACAGGGCTTCACCCTGTGCTAATATATTATGCCCTTACAGGGCAGGTAGCTTTCAAACGCTGAAATGAAATCATACGCTACGTGAACTTATTAAAGCGTATTAAACTTTTACTTAATTACATTGCCTATTAGAGACGACGAAATAAATCATAATCAACTTTAATCTCATAAGATGTAATCCGATGAAGCATGTTGCATAATTAATGGACATTACACTAGTGTCTTGTCAACCATAAGATGTTTGTAAACGTTGCTATCAGCTATCAGAACGCTAATGTGTAATGTATTCCTCCTGATTGCTGACGGCTGATAGCAAATACATCACTTATAAATAACACTATAATGATTGCCTTACAGGAAGGATGATATTAAAAACAGCACCATTATTTTGTTCTGAGACAGCATAGATATAACCGTTATGAATAAGTGCAATTTTCCTGCATATTGCAAGGCCGATACCTGTTCCGTCGAAGAGTTCTTTATTATGCAGGCGTTGAAATATAGAAAATATTTTTTCTGCATACTCCGGGCTGAATCCTATGCCATTGTCTATAAACCGGATACAGCAATATTGCAGCAGTGAATTGAACTTCGGCATTAATTTAATTTCTTCCGGAGTAGCCTGCCACGCCTGTATACTTATGTGAGGTGGAATATCATTTTTATTGAACTTCAAAGCGTTCGATATCAGGTTAGCAAACAGCTGGCTAATCTGTAAAGGCACTGCTTCTATTACAGGCAAGTGATCACTTTTTATAACAGCTGCTTTTTGAGCTATTACTATTTCATAATCCTCTTTTATTTCTTCCAGCACCGTATTTAAATCAACAAGTTGAAAAGATTGGTCGTTTTCAGAAATCTGTGAAAATGCCAGTACATCATGTATCAGGGCCTTCATCCTGTTTGCAGAATTTATAATTTTCCTGATATAATTACGGCTCTCTGCCGTTACATCCGCCAGGCTGGATTCGAGCATCCCCGTATAGGTAGTAATTTTTCTTAGCGGCTCCTGTAAATCGTGTGAAGCTATATAAGCAAACTGATTGAGCTCTGTGTTTATTTTATGTAACAGGTGATTGGCTTCTGCAAGAGCTTTGGTACGTACAGCTACCTTTTTTTCTAATTCTTCTTCGGCAAGTTTCCGCCCGGTTATATCCTGAACAACACCTAATAGTTTTACAGGTTTGTAGTCATCATCATAAAACACCTTCCCTTCTACATGAACCCAGTGTACAGTATTATCTTTCCACAGCAACCTGCATTCGTATATCAGGCGGCCAGTAATTTCAGACAGGTCATGAGCGTCATTCCTGATGTACAGGTCATCAGGATGCACCATTGCAGTGAACTCAGACCTTGACACCGGATGATTAAAACCGAAGATTTTGTAAAAATTCGTATCCGGAAATATTTCATCAGTAATAAGGTTTACTTCGTATAAACCTAATCCCGCAATATCAATAGCAAGCCTAACCCGCTGTTCAGCATATTCAATCCCCTGCCTTGCCAGCACCTGTTCTGTAACATCATGAACCAATACCACCACTCCGGAGATTTCATCGCTTTTTTCCTTAAGAGGTTGGAGTACAAGATTAACGTAGCCTTCCTTTCTTCGGCCTTCTTTCAATATAAAAAAAGGTTGCTCATATAAATACAACGGTATACCGGTTAAGCTTACCTGGTTTATATGCTTTCTGAAATAGCCTTCCATTTCAGGAATAACATCAAATAGGGGTCTCCTGATGAGTTCCTTATAGGATTTGTCAATAACCTGGCAATAAAATTCGTTCACAATATCTACAACCAGGTCAGGTCCAATCAAAACTATAATGCCTACTGTAGCATGCCTGATCAGGTTTCGGAATCTTTGCTCACTTTGTTCAATTTTCTTTTGAATGATCGCCTGCTGGGTAATATCCTGCAAAATACCTTCAATGGAAACTGCAACATCACCGTCAAATATCGCCTTACCTATTGACCGGATATGCCTTTCTTCTCCGTTTTGGGGATCTATAACCGTATACTGAAGATCATGACGACTAACGTTTTCAGATTTTGTAGTATCGTTAATTAATTTTGCAGTGCGGTATAAATCATCTGGATGAACTATAGATTTTAACCTGTTTAATGAGACATGCTGATCATTAAATCCGAACCAGTTCATAATATGCTCAGAAATGGTAACGGTATTTGTTTTAAGGTCAAGTTTGTAAATACCTAATTGAGCAATTTCCAATGCAAGGTTGAGGTTGGATTGAATCAGTCTTTTTTCGCTTTGTTCAATATTTTTTAAAGAACTTAATTTTTTAGAAGTTTCAGTGCAGGTTACAAAAACGCCTGCCGGATTTTCCGACTCATCATAAACAGGGCTATAGCAGAAGGTCCGGTATACATCTGCTACTTTATCATTGCGAAAAATAGAAAGTAACTGATCCTCACATAAGGACGCTTCTTCACCTGCCATTAATCCTTCAAGAATAGGTTGGATATCTTTCCAGATTTCAGGCCATACTTCCATGCCTTTTTTACCCAGTGAAGATGGATGTTTGTTGTTTATACCGACGCTAGGCCAGTAAGCATCATTATAAAAACATAAATATTCAGTTCCCCAAAAAAGGAACATCGGTAATTTTGAATTGAGAATAATACTTAAAGTAGTACGTAAACTTTGCGGCCATACTTCAGGTTCTCCCAGCAATGTGTTCGTCCAGTTGTAGTTACGGATCAATCTTCCTATCTCGCCACCCCCTCTTAAAAATGGAGGAAACATATTAACTATTTCTTTTTCGGCTTGCACTTGTTTGTTTATAATTATTGAAAATACTAATAAATATATGTAATGCTAAACATAGCTGTAACAATTTAAAACAAATAAGTGCTACTACTTAACCGATGTGTGAGGTATGAGATGTGCGTTTTCTGAATGGTTTGATATGGAAGAACAACAGGTATTTGCAGGAAGATCAGCGAGCCAGTTTATAGTATAATTTTTGTCGTAAATTATGTATCAATAGCTACTAGCAGTCAGCAAATAAATACCAACCGATATTACCTGAGAGCTGATAGTTGAGGCCAGATAGCAAATGCGCTAATTTACAGGAATATAACATCCGTAGAATTCAGATTGACATAAAAAAAGGGCCAGGATAGAAATCCAGCCCCGTTTTAAAATCCAATATCCTATGAAAAACCATATATATATACGCGAAGTTCATGCCATCCGGATTTCCTGTGTTTAAATATTATTTATCCTGCTTTCCCTTCCCATTTGGAGAAATACGATTTCACTTTGAGAAATTTTTATTTTGTAACCGTAATGTTCAGAATAATACTATAAATGGTCAACTTTCAGGAAATTAATGGCAGCAATGATTCCTCAGCAAGCTGATAGCTGACTGCTGAAAGCTAATAATTTCACGCTTAACTTAACACCAGGTTATCCCAATATTCTGTTAGTAAAATCAAATCTTCCTTTTTATATTTACAGTCCAAGAATTGTACATGGTATCTTTCAATATGTGCCGGTTGTTTATTCTTTTATCAATGAATGTATGTTTCGCACACTTTAGCAAAGTGCACGCTAATACTTTCACATCCGGTAAGGATACTACAACCTTGTCTTGCAGAGAGGTTGCCGCGCGTCAGCTTGATGAAGCTTTGACCTTGATGCGAAAACACTATTACAAAAAAGATGCTGTTAATTGGGACAGTCTGATAACTATAGCCAGGGCACGTTTGGTAGCATCAGAAAACTGTGAAGATGCGTTTAAAACAGTAAACTGGTGCTTTAGCCAGCTTAGCGAGTCGCATAGTTACATCATGCCTACGGCAAAAGCAGCAGTTTATAATAATGATACGGTACAACTAAAACGCAAGCCACGGATCAGTCAACTGGTAGGTGAAATAAAAACCGAATTATTTTCCGACAGGGGAATAGCTTATCTTTCAATTCCATGGGTAAGCACCACTGATTCAGCCATTTGCATCAGGGTCGCAGACAGCTTACAGAATTTAATTGCCAGCCTCGATGCCAGTGGCATTTCAAAATGGATCATTGACCTGCGCAAAAATACAGGAGGCAATTGCTGGCCTATGCTGGCTGGTATCGGGCCCTTGCTGGGAGAAGGCGTATGTGGTTATTTTGTAACCGGCGATGATAAAGTGCCGATCAGTTATCGCAACGGGGCGGCTATGCAAGGCCGTCAAATCCGTTGCAGGGTGAGTGGAACTTCTTACAAAACAAAACAAGATAAAATTAAAATAATAATATTAACGAGTTCCGCAACCTCAAGTTCAGGTGAAATTGTAGCGCTGGCTTTCAAAGGAAAAAAAGATGTGTTGCAATATGGTGGTCCTACTGCAGGCTTCACCACTGCAAATTCTTCCTACACCTTATCAGATAATTCGATGTTGGTACTTACAGTATGTATGGAAGCTGACAGGAATGGAAAAATTTATGAAGGACCTATATATCCTGATGAGATAATAACCTCTGATCAGGATAATTCTTATGAAGACCGCGTAAAATCGGCGGCCATGATGTGGTTGGATATTTTTTAAATGATGGGGTAGCGCGCTATTTTATTCCGGCCAATTTAGCTCTCATTACTAAATGCCAATTACCAATAAATACTATTTATGCAAACAATAAATAATACTATTTTAATAACCGGCGGTACTTCAGGAATAGGACTGGCTTTCGCGGAAGAATTTATCCGTCTGGGTAATAAGGTGATTATATGTGGCAGAAGACAAGCCAGGCTCTCTCAAATTCAGGAAAAATACAGTGGCATTGCTGCCAAAACCTGCGACATTTCACAAACTGTCGATCGGGAAGCTTTAGCAGAATGGGTGATTACCCATCACCCGGATGTAAACATTCTTATCAATAACGCAGGTGTGCAGCTGCTCACAGATCTTACACATCCTGTTAACCTGGCAAGAGTAAGGGAAGAAGTAGAAACAAATTTTATTGCCCGCTTCATCTGAGCTCTTTGCTCAGCCAACATCTTATCACAAAAGATAACGCCGCCATTATAAATATTTCTTCAGGACTTGCATTCGTACCAATAGCTTTCATGCCTGTATATTGCGCTACCAAGGCCGCTTTGCACTCCATGACCTTATCTTTAAGGCATCAGCTAAAAGAGTATGCAGTTAAAGTATTTGAGATTGCGCCACCGTCTGTAAATACAGAATTAGGTCACGACAGAAAGGAAGATAAAACCCAGTTACATAGAGGATTGCCTATCAGTGATTTTATTGAAGAAGCCATGCGTGCCATTACCAATGATCAATATGAGGCAGCTATAGCGGGTGCAGTAAATCTTAAAGAACGGCGGGAATCTTTGTTTAATGTGATAAATTAATAAACAAGTGGCTTCTCAAAATTTCAACAGCTTCGCTTGTTCAGGAAAAATTAATTTCAGGTGCAACTTATTTGATAAATCTAATTGCTTTTTTATAATTGCCTCATGAGATCCCGAAGGTTTCATATGTGTGATTACAATAGGGAAACCAGCCAAGGCACCGGTTCCTGTTATCTTTGCTAAAGCATCCATTTCCTGCATGAGCAAAGCCGGCGTTAGATGTCCGAATAATTGGTTATAAGGCTGTTCATCCGGATAAGAAACTTCTATAAAAACAGCTTTAAGTTTTCTTGCTTTAATGAGCGGACTGATTTCATTCCAAAGCAATTGCAGGTTATTGGCTTTTTCAAGAGTGTCTGCACCCGTGTCTCCCAGGTATAGCAAATAGTTTTCTTCATACCTTACCAGAAATGCAGTACTCTGGTAAGGATTACCATGGCTCAAAGCAAAAGCGCGTATACTAAAGGATGTATTTTCTATTGCAGTCTCCGTGGCTGCAGTAAGCATGGTATAATGATATTTCTTTAAAACCGGCTTCTCACCGTCGTCAGCAAAATTCGCCCAGTTTTGCCAGGTGAAGTATTTATCTTTTAGTACGTTAATACAGTGCGGCAAACCATATATACTTTTAGGACTGTCATCAGGAGAATTAATGATAAGTCCGGCTACATGATCAAGATGCGGATGAGATATCAAATAAGCTTTTACAAAATTTTTCAACACATTGGAAGCACTATCGTTAAACAGCTTAGCTGCCACGGCTTTCTGAATACCATAATTCAAGGTTCCAGCATCCAGGCAAATATATTCATTTGTTCCTTTCACCGCTAACATATAAGCTGAAAGATTACTTTCATCACTACCACCTTTTATACCAAGGGGTATTACTTTAAATACTGACTGGAAAGCCTTTTGCGACCATGTATCAGGTGAATAAAAAAGAACTAATACACAACAGATCCTGCAATAAAAATTCATGTGCTAATATAAGAAAATTTGGTTGTCAGTTGAGTGTATCAGATGATAACCATAGTTGATTTAGGAGTCATGGAACACAAACCCTATCAAGCAATGTCAACAACCTAAAGTAAAATTATTGAAGATATAATCTGATACCCCTAATCATATCAGCCCTTCAGGTTCTTATTATCCTTGGTCTGTGGATAGCCAATAGCTAATTACTAATTCTTTGGCAAATTATCCTGATAACAAGACTTAATAGTTGCATAAATAGTCGAGGGATCTGAATCTTTCAGCAAATAAGAGTGGGCTCCTATTTTTAATAATTTAGCAATGATAGGACCATCATTATGCATTGAAAATATAATGACTTTAATGTGCGGATACATCCTTCTTATCTCAGGCAATGTTGTAATTCCATCCATGACCGGCATTTGCAAATCGAGCAGGATCACATCCGGTTCAGTTTGGAGGAGGATGTGTAATAACTGTTTTCCGTTGTCTGCTTCAGCAATTACCTCAACATCTTCATAAAAAGATAACACTCTCTTCATACCTTCTTTTAATATTTTGTGGTCATCAACAAGTGCAATTTTAATAATATCCCGGGGTAAACATTCTTTCATATTTCTTTATTTTATAATAAGGAATACTGTAGAAAAATCAGTATCAATCGGCAATGGCAATGCCTTTTACAGGATTTTCTTTCTCAATTTTAATGTAAAATTTGACTCTGTTAAAAACTTATTTGTTGTAAGACCTAATTATATTAATTGAATTTTGTAGTTCGTATTGCTGATTCTAATATTTACAACTGCTTTTATTCTTACTTGGAGGATTATACATTACGAATATATACCATATCGTTCGGTATCAAAATTTGTACATTGAAAGACAAAATATATATTTTTGTTTTAAGTGTTTATTCTTAGTAGATTATATAAGTTAATTGAAATATATTTCTTTGAGGTATGAAGTATGACTTGCGAAGTTGTGAGTAAAGAAAGTTTTTGAACTTACAAAACAGCCGATGACTTCCGAAGTCATCTCAAAAAAGGTGAGGCTAATAAAACTGTAACTTTTTTCAGGACAAGATAATGACATACTTCATACTTAAAACGCCAGCCTGAAACTCCCGAATATCCCAAACCGTTTGATCTTCTCTACAGGCAAAGGGCGGGGTGCAAGGCGCCATACAAAATCAACCCTGAATACTTTTAAAATATTATCAACGCCGGTTCCAACTTCTATATACGTTTTACCATTCAAGGTTTGAAAAGTATTATAAGGATTATTTACATTGAGTGCATAATTGGCATCACCCATCTTACCAATGAGCCCCTTAGCACTCCAGAACTGCCTGAATTTTAGTTTTCTGGTAATTGGTATGTACTTGAAAAGTCCGTTGCCAATATTATGTTCCACATTAAATCCCGCATATTGGTCACTGATGTATTCATACCGGTTCATCAGGTTAAATGCATATTTGTTATAGTAATAAATTTCATTACCCGGATGAACCTCCAGCAGCATATACGGGAGCGTACCAAAAATTTTGCCTCCAAAAAAGTTATAGTATAAACTGCCAAGTGGCGCTATCTTGATGTAATCTGAAATACTTAAATAAACTTTGCTATAATTATAATTACTATTTAATACGCCGGATATTCCTTTAGAAAATCTAAATTCTGTAATTGGATAAGGGCTTCCCAGGCTTGTTCGGTAAAAATAAGATGCTATAAATTTTTCGAGGTAAGCAAACCGAAGTCTCAGAGATACTTCAAAATTATTAAGCGGGTCTCCTGTTGTTGAAGGAAAAATCGACTTTGGCGGAAGATTTCTTAAGGGATTATATAGTTTATGAATCGTTCCAAGCGTAAAGGAAAAACCATTATCCCATGATTTTAAATAATCAATTTTCTTTTCATCAATCTGCATGAATTTTAAAGGGATGTTGGGTTTACGTATTGCCAGAGCAAAAATATTATCTGTGCTGATCTCATCATAGTATGTTTGTCCGTTATCAAGGTCTTTAGTATAAGAAGCATAAATTAATGACCGGGGATGACGTGTAAACAAGTACATGCCATCGAACTTATATTTAAATTTCCGGTCACCAAATCCATACGCCAGGTAACCATGCAGGATGAGGTTTTTATTAAAATCATGGTTGGTACCCAGGTCGAAACGAACACGGGCCCCCTCCAGGCTGTTACGTGTAAACCAGTTATAAAACGGACCGATTTCAAAGTTGCCAATATCCTTGTAACCGGTTGCCAGAAATGTTATACGATCAGTATATTTTTTAAAGATCGGCATTCTTTGCAGGGTGTCGATCATTGAGTAAATAGACTGTTCTGTTTTGGTAAGATCTTCATGCCTGGAATCTTTCCAGTATTCATTCTGTTTTTCCCTTGCCCCTTCAGCAAAAATTATTTCTTCCTTAAGTTTATTTTTTTTAATCTTTATAGTAATGGAAGTATCATTGGTTATAATGTCGCGATAGGTTGTGGTTTTGCGTCCTATAGCTCCGGCAAGTGTTTTACCAATTGGGGCTATGTCTACTACAAATTTATCTTTAGACAAAAACCATGTAGAATCAGGCAATTGAGAATATTCCTGGATAACACTTAATTTTTCTACAAAATTAATATTGGCATCTTTCGACAGAAACAATGTCATTTTTTGAACGGCAAAGGTGGTATCGTGAATCCAGCAATCGCCCTCAAAAGTGTTCTCACCCTTTCGTTTTGGATAAAATCCCAGGTGAATAAGCCGTTGCCTGTTTACATATTGGGTATCAACAAGTTTATAACGATAATAAGCATCACCATTGTCGCTTATCGGACTGATGAACTGCTTGTCGAAGACTGGTATAAAGTTATTATACACATTAACGTTCTGCTCAGTGCCGCCAAGAAATTTGCTTACGCTCTCATTATCAATACCCATAATTTTTTGCCCCTTGATAATTTCCCTGGTAATGTGTGGACTCTTTTGATAATAAAAATCAGAAATTGTTTCGGTAAGATAAACAGGCAGGAAGGGCGGACCTTCAGAGGTATCTACATGCTGTTCAATGATACTTTTAAAAGGCTTCAGTAATCGCCATTCTTTTATTTTGTCGAACTTAACCCTATTGAGATCAAGCTCTAACTTATTATATAATTCATAAGAATAATTATCGAATTTAGCTCTGTCGTTAAAGGCTTTTCTTTTTACGATCCTACGCCATAATAGTAATCCGCGATCTATTTTTCGTTTAACAATTACCTCCTGGGCATATTTGCCTCTGTCCATCTGCAGTACCAGGTAAAGAGTGTCCTTATTAGCCTTAGCCAGCAGTTCGGCGTTGATAGCTATTTTAAAATCCTTGTAACCAACATAAGTGATTGCAAGTGTATCTGCCGGCCAGTTGTTGAAGTTGAAATGAAAGTTACCGGCAGAATCGCTCAACTTTCCGATACCGGCTTTAAGAAACTGAATGGAAGCAAAAGGTATTCTTTCGTCACTAAGGCCATCCTGAACATGACCCATGATTATTTTTTGCTGAGCATGAAGGGAAATCAGGCCACCGACAAAAAAACAAGATAACAGTAATTTTTTGCAATGACCATTGAAACTCATATGTTTAAATACGGGATTTACACACAATATTAGGTTAGAGGAAATCTAAAAACAAAATATTAAACATATTGTTTCGCCAAATCACTCTACAAAACCCTGTCTATTGCGAACTTGCCTACGCATAAATAGACCACAACTGAAATCACTATCTCTAATTTAACTAAAAATATTTTATACATCACCTTAATAGAATATTCCCCTTGTTAATAGTTTAATCCACATTTTCATACAAACTAACCGGGGCAGTTAATAAATTATTACCAGGTAAAATATTTATTACCCGTAACAGACTTGTTTTAAGAAAGTTTTATTTTTTATTCCTTCATTAAATCATTATATATCTTTTAACGAATTCAATGGTTATTAATTATTGAGAAATCCTTTTTTATTAAATGAACAAAGAATGTACTATCATTCATGTTATTTTTAGAAAGCAGTTTACAGCTATCTGCTAAAATTTCCCATTGTCCTAACCCCAAAGGAGTGACAGGATTATAGAATAATAACAAAAGACGCGAACCCTGAAAGGGTGACATATTGATTATATGTGTTGGTCTATGTCACCCTTTCAGGGTTCGCGTTTCATTATTTATTTACGGCTATAATCATGTCACCCCTGCCGGGGTTTATGCTCGCGCATAAAGCTGTTTTGTTATGTTATCAAAATTCTATTAAACACCTTTTTGAAAGTATAAATGCCATTGAATAATTATCTATACACATTTGACACCAGGGTAATCCGAAAAGCTGCTCCTGGAACCTAACTGGAATCGGCAAAGAAGAAAGGCATGGAATTGTAGCTTAGCCGAAGGTTAAACCAAATCTTCAAAGAGTTACTTAAACAGAAAGTGAGAACCCGCAATTACACCTATAAGGCAGGCTGTTCAAAAGTTCATAGAAGTTTTCGTACAGTTTTGTGAATCGTGAAGCAGCCCATCCCCTCCTTGGGAGGGGACGTTACGTCCACAGGACATAATGGGGGTGGGTACACCGGGCGTGTTGCTATTTTGGTCTTCATTGTTGTACATAGTGCTGACCTCTCCTGATGTTTGTCGCTAAATAATTACAGTCAGTTACCCACCCCAGTTTGGCCTTCGGCTCAAACGTCCCCTCCCGGGGAGCAGGGCTGTTGTGTTCTAATTTTGTTTACTTTTAGGATTGAGAAACACTGAAAACAATGGAAGGGAAGTCAAGCAATATATTGGATTATTTAGGTGAGGTAAAGGATCCCAGACGCTTACAGG
>JAABUS010000995.1_pt1 | contig 66549 bp, 58 predicted proteins | sample 5560161 | NCBI WGS metagenome assembly JAABUS01 (sample SAMN10711885, study PRJNA513376) | rock metagenome | isolation source: Antarctica rocks | place: Antarctica: Victoria Land, Trio Nunatak nord | collected 2016-01-04
TCTAATTCATTTTTAATTTTACTCAATGAATTTTTAACCATATTTAATCTTTCCTTTGCCTCTTGAGATAATTCTATATTCATATTCGTATTTTTTAATTGGTTACAACAAACGGACAGTCATTTTATAAATAACTTTCCTTTGAAACTGTTTTTTTTAGGTATTATGATTTCGTATTCTTTGCTGTAGGGGAGGTATTTAACTGAGTGGCGAAGCAAATAAGATAGCAAAAGCTTTCCCGGCTCAAAATCTCCTCCCTGGTTATCTCTAATATCTAAAATAAGATTGCGGATGCGAGCATTATAAATTTGAATGAACATTTTTTGAACAGTGCTATTAAAGTCTTGTTTGTAAACAGAATTCAAAATGCCATTATCAAAACTTTTAACACGAAGGGTTGCGATGCCTGACTGCTTATTCATTTCCAAAACAATTCCTTGCTTTTCATTTGTTAGTAAAGCCCTATTCGAATATTTAGCCTGCCTGTAAATTCTTATACTGTCTTTTGATAAACTACTGATATCTGTAGTTTGTTGGTCTGAATTCCTAAGCTTGTACTTAATGGAGAATTTGGCAGGATGCCCGAATGAAAAGCTAAAATATTCTTTGAAATAATTTGTCAATATCCAAATTGGATAGGTTTGATTGTGCCCGTCCCGAATTTGCCTCATTAAAAGCTGGCTTAAAATATTTTTTGTACTAATACCATTTATGCTTAGTATTTCAGATCCCTCTTTTATTGACGTGTCTGCTGAACAATTCATATTTACATAAAGCTTACTACTTATAATAACAATGTAAAAAGGGAAAAACTTTCCATTTTGATTGAAATGGTTCGACGCTCCTTCACTTGGTAAAAACATAGTATGGCCATCCTTTATTTTTGAATTCAGTAAAGTGATAAGGTTATAGAATTCCATTTCAGTTAACGGAGTTTGAATGCTTTTATAAAGGCTGTCAAAAAGTAAACTAAATTCTTTTTTTGGTGTGTATAGGTATAAATCAGGATGTGTCTTTTCAAGCTTTGTTCTTAAAAATTGAAAGTCTGCTTTTAATTCTTTAACGGAATAATGATGTGCGGAGTCATAAATACTATTTTGACAAATAATGTCAAAGTAGATGAAACAGCTAAGAAAAAAAGAGTTAATTTAAAAAACATATGTGCTGTCAGGATTAAGGGAAAAATTTGCCTGCGATTTCGATTGATAACTTATTACTAATAACAACAAAAAAACAATTGTATTTTTAGACATAAAAATCTTTTCAGGTAAGGGCTAAGGGGCTACTATAAAGAGCAACAAATAATGAAGAAGCTTAACGTTTACTTAAGTTAGACTTGAAAACGTTTATATGTAAGTTGTAACAGCATAAAGTCTTGAAAATTTCTTTGAATAACCGAAGAGGTTATTAATCACGATATTCTTTAGGAATCGCTGAAGAATATTTATTGGGCTCTTTAAAACCCTTTATTTTTCGGCCTACTTCGTTGGCTTCATCAAATTTTTCCTTAAAAACTGTTGCATCAAGCGGTTTGCCGGAAAAAGGCTTCACCTCCACGTTATTTCCCGCAGCCTTATCCTTTATTACTGCAATATCCTGAGCTTTCATACTATGAAATTACAATATTATTTGACTTCAACCAAAAGTGCCTCGTAAACTTTTCCTTTTCCAAAGACTTCAAATTGATTCTTATCATACTCCTTACCAAATAAATAGTATTTTATACTTATTTCATTTAAATTATTAGAAGCGTAACGTTGATAAAGCCTTCTTTTTGGTTCTGTATTTCCCCTTACATAAATACGCCTGTCAGGAAATCTTTGTAAATACTGCACAATCGCAGCAGCAACAGTTTCCATCACTTTTGCCATGTCGCCATTATTAGTCCTGTTTTGGTCTGTCCATTTTTCTTGTATATAATCTGCTAACCCTACATTATATACCCTCGGTATGGAAGGAATATCCGCCGGATCGAAAAACACGCCTTTAGGTACGTCAGCTGCGGATCCTGAACTTATAAACCAGTAAAAGTTATCTGCAGCTATATTTAAAGGGTAATTATTAAGAGACATTAATTAGTGTTTGGGGTGTATTTTGGTTCTTTTTGCAAACTTATAAAAGGGATTATCATCTAAAAAAGGCAATCAATAACATCTTGAAAGATATTATGAAGTATCAACGTTTTAACCTTATAAAGTTACTGGTGATGTTTACAGGTGATGTTAGAGAAGGTCATTCATTTTATGCCACATGAGTTTCTCTGAAAGTAATTTAAGCCGTAATTGACCTGCAAATAAAATCCGGTATAATTCCCGAAGAATTAATTTGCGTTTCTGCGTTGTCTTCTCTCGTATTTCCTGAAAGGACAAGAGTGGTTTTTATACCGAATTTATTGCCGCCTAAAATATCTGTGTTAAGGTTGTCGCCAACCATCAAAATTTCTTTTTTGGTAAAGGGTCCAACCCGCTGCTTGAGCCGGTTATACGCGTAGGTAAACATCTGCGTATCCGGCTTGCCAAAATGAATGAACTTTCTGTTCATCATACTTTCTACCAGCCTTGCTATGCCGCCGGCTGCCACTGCTACGTTATTTTTTGAGACGGGGTACAACTTGTCTGAATTAGCAACAATAACAGGAATGTTTTTTCTGCGAAGCAGGTTTATCGTTTTATTTATATCAGTATTCCAGTCAAAGCCTTCATCGTCTAAAAAAACAAAAGCTGAAATATCAGTTATATTATCCATATCAATATCGCTGACAGAAATATGCTCTAAACCAGATTGCAGTATGTAGTGGGCAGAATTTTCGGTGCCGAGATAAGCAATTTTTCCTTCCGTTATTTTATGCTGGAGGAAATGCTTTGCCATCATGCCTGAAGTAATAACTTCATGCGTTTCAAAACCGGGCAAACCTAACCTGGCAAAACTTTCTGCCTGTTGTTCCTGGCTTCGGGATGCGTCGTTGGTAAGTATGCGTATGGCTATGCCTTTTTCTCTTAATTTCGCTATCGTATCCTGCACTCCGTCAATGAGCCCGTTATAGTTTTTTAATACGCCATACGAGTCTAAAAAAACCGCTCTGAATTTTTCGGCAAGGGGTAAAAAAGGTTGCAGCTCCATGAACGCAAATTAGATGTTCAAAGCTTTTAAAATAATATCTGCATTAAATTCTTTTTCGATGGAGGGAAGATAAATTTCAAATGCTTCTTTTTGCAATTTTGTGGCAAACAATTCATGAAAGAAAAACCTGCCATCTTTAATAACATAATTAAGAATAAAAAAGCGGTAAGCTTCTTTCATAAACCTTATTTCCGCTTCTCGTAAAGGAAATACCTGGTGATAAGCTTTCAAAAAAAGTAAAAATCGTTTCTCCATCAGCGGCTCTACATAATAACTAAACGCCGTTCTGTCGCCTGCATCGGAGACAACACGGCTGAGAAAATAAAAATCAAGCGCTCTTGTTCCTATTCTAAACCAGTCATAATCCCACCGCGAAAACAATCTGAAAGATGAAGTGACAGAAAAATTACCAATATTCCAATCTACAAAAACAGGTATTTTGTCAAGTGAATCTGCATGAAGCATTACTGCATTTTGAGTAAATAAATCTGCCTGTCGCTTTATTTCATCAGTATGCATCCGGTGCTCATACCGGCCTTCTTCGGTTTCAACTATCCGTAATAATTGGTCAATATCTGTTTGTAATGTCTTGGATGACGCAGGAAGTGTATGACGTATGCAATCGCATGCCTTGTGAAAAAGAGCAACCTGCTCACCTAATTTCGCGATCTGCAAATCATCGAGCCGTCTTGGCAATTTTCTTTTAATCTTTATCGGGCGGTAAAAAACTACCCATGCATCTAAGATTTCGTTTTGAAAACGATAAACAAATAAAGAATTACCTTTTGCCAAAGCGCGGGCTAAAAAGTTTTCAAAAGGTGCAGGCAAATTGTTGGAAAGTGTGTCTATAATACTGTGATCTTCTGCAAAATGGTCGTGATCACCAAAGTAAGAAAGCTTGGCAATAATGAAATTGCCGTCAACAAAAGTAACCCTGTACACATGATTGGTAGAGACTTTGGCGCTGATGTCAACTATTCTCGCTATTTGCCTTGTATTGTCGTACGCTAACCAAGCTTCTTTTACTATGGCTGTAAAATCAATAAAAGGCATATTTAATAACTCAGGCCTGGTAATATTATATACCGTTTTTACCATCTTTTGTTCTTATAGCAATCGCTTCTGAATAAACTTTAATCCCTTGCAATTTACATTAATAATTTTTTCGGATTGTATTCCTTTTCATTTGAATGCACATTAAATTATTGTATCAGCACGAAACGTTCCTCCGGAACGGAGACGATACTTTTTTTATACTTTGTTACCTGCCAACCATTCCTGCGGAACGTCCGGTAACACTTCCATTCTCCTTAATACCTAATACTAAATTTTCAATGTTGAATATATTACCAATGTTTACTTATTTTAATTGTATTATTTTTTCTTTCCTGCTCCTGCATTTGCTCCGCTTTGTGTTTTTCACACAAATTATTACCTGCTCTGCAAAAAGTTTCATTACATTTGCGTCCGAAAATTGAATAGTTGGCACACTCACCTTCATATATTAATAATCTTAAGACCGATGGTATATTGCCTGGCTATATGCCTGTTGTCATTAGTGCCATTATTTCGACCCTTTAAGGGTTGTACATTTTTATATTATCCCCCGGGCATTAGCTGCAAAAAACCTTATGGTTTTTTTATTTACAATAAATATTATATAAAACAAGGTTCATGCAAGTATTAAAATTTGGCGGCAGCTCCGTAGCAAATGCGGAAAACATAGAAAGGGTTGTCAACATTATTCAACAAAGATCAGAAGGAGAAAAGACAATTGTCGTAGTATCTGCTCTTGGCGGAATTACAGATATTTTATTGAATTGCGGCACAATGGCCGCTGAAGGAAATGAAGCGTATAAAGAACAATTGCAGGTAATAGAAGCAAGACACATGGAAACGGTAAAAGCGTTGATTCCTGTTACTTTGCAAAGCCGCATTCTTAGTTATGTAAAAACACAGTGCAACGAGCTGGAAGATATATTTAATGGTATTTTTTTATTAAATGAATTATCATCGGCAACAAAAGACCGGATAGCAAGCTACGGCGAACTGCTTTCATCTCATATTCTGGTGTCGCGGCTTTTATCATTGAATGCAGACGCAGAATGGAAAGATGCCAGGGAATTAATTATGACCGATAGCAACTACACTGCTGCAACTGTTGATGTGACCGTCACTAATAACCAGGTATATCAATACTTTTCCAGGAATAATCATAAGGTTACAATAATTCCAGGATTTATAGCGGTTGATTCTAATAAAAGAACAACTACCTTAGGAAGAGGCGGATCAGATTATACGGCAGCAATTATAGCAGCCGCAGTAAATGCAGATAAAGTAGAAATATGGACCGACGTCTCAGGAATGATGACTGCTGATCCGCGTCTTGTTCCTACAGCAAAAGCTATCGCACGCATTTCTTACCAGGAAGCAATGGAACTTTCTCACTTCGGCGCCAAGGTTATTTATCCGCCAACCATACAGCCGGTAATGAAAAAAGAAATTCCGGTATGGATAAAAAACACTTTTAAACCCGAAGATGAAGGAACATTAATAGAAAGCGTATCTCCGCATAACGGCAAAAATATAAGAGGCATCTCAAGCGTAAATGAAATTGTGCTGCTAAGCCTTGAAGGAAGCGGGATGATAGGAATCCCGGGGTTTTCAAAAAGGCTTTTCGAAGCGCTTTCTCACGAAAAAATAAATGTCATCCTTATTACACAAGGCTCCTCCGAACACTCGATATGTGTAGGCATCGAACAGCAAAATGCAAACCTTGCAAAGCAATCAATAGACAAAACATTTTCGCAGGAGATCGAAAATGGTAAAGTTGAGCCGCTTGTTATTGAGTCCGGTTTATCTGTCATTGCCCTGGTCGGCGACAATATGAAAAATCATCCCGGCATCAGCGGAAAAATGTTTGGCGCTTTAGGCCGCAACGGTATAAATGTTCGTGCCATCGCCCAGGGTTCCTCAGAAAGAAACATTTCTGCGGTCATTTTAAGAAACGACGTAAAAAAAGCTATCAATGTTTTACACGAAGAATTTTTTGAAACGACCTATAAACAACTGCACCTGTTTGTTGTGGGTGTTGGAAACGTGGGAAGCAAATTATTAGCGCAGCTTCACCAGCAGCAGGCTTACCTGCAGGAGCATCTTCGCCTGGAAATAAAAGTGATCGGTATTGCTAACAGCAGAAACATGTATTTTGATGATGAAGGTATTGATCTTTTAACCTGGAAAGACAAAATAAAACACAGTGAACCGATGTATATCGAGCGTTTTATCGAAAACATTCAAGATAAAAATTTTAGAAACAGCGTCTTTGCAGACGTAACCGCCAACGAACGGGTTGCTCATTCTTACGACGGTCTTTTGCAACGCAGTGTCTCTGTGGTGGCCTGCAACAAAATTGCCTGCTCTTCACCTTATCAATATTACCAAAAACTAAAAAACCTGTCAAAAGAGTACAACACACATTTTCTTTTTGAAACAAATGTGGGTGCAGGCTTGCCTGTGATCAGCAGCTTAAACGACCTGGTGAGAAGCGGCGACCAGGTAAACAGGATTGAGGCGGTTTTAAGCGGTACGCTCAACTTTGTTTTCAATCACTACGATGGCTCAAAATCGTTTGCCGAAGTTGTAAAACAAGCCCAAACCGAAGGTTATACTGAGCCTGATCCGCGCCTCGATCTTAGCGGAACGGATGTAATGCGAAAAATAATGATACTTGCAAGAGAGTCAGGCGAAAAGCTTGAAATGGAAGACATAACCAATCATTCGTTTATGCCGCCCGCGTGCATGCAGGGGACTGTGGCAGATTTCTACAAAGAAATGGCTAATCACGAAGAACATTTTTTAGCGCTGTACAAAGAAGCAGCAAAAGCCGGCACTAAACTAAAGTTTGTAGCGACTTATGACAGTGGTAAAGCCTCTGTCGGCTTACAGCAAATACTTCCTCAGCACGATTTGTATCATTTGTATGGAAAAGACAACGTAGTTTTATTTTATACCAACCGGTATTCAGAACAACCTCTTGTGGTTAAAGGCGCAGGCGCAGGCGCCGAAGTTACTGCCTCCGGAGTTTTTGCAGATATTATTCGCGCAGCGAGGTAGCCGCCACAGCCCTAAAGGGAGGAGAGAGTTTTAGGGATACTGTTTTTGTATGTAAACAAGGAAGTCTTTGGGCGACAGGGCAAATAACCCCAATTGACAACAAACCTGGCTTTAAAATTTAAGATTATCAATTTTATTTTTAGTAAATCTGGAAAAATTCATCTTATAACTGTTGATTTTGTCTTGCTTAACTCCCTTTAGGGTTAGGGCTTTCTTTTTTTAAGCCTTTTCCGGGGTTTGGGGTTTAAATTTGAACCATGGAATTAGAGAAAAAGCATATTATTTCTTCATTATCTCAAAAGCAGGTAACCATACATGCACCTGGAACGGTGGCAAATATGGTGTGCGGTTTCGATGTTTTAGGAATGTGCTTACACGAACCTTTTGATGTAATGCAGGTAAAGCTGCTCGAAGAGAAGAAAATTATTATTATCAGCAAAGATGGTTATAAGCTTCCAACTGACCCCGCACAAAACACTGCAGGCGCGCCATTGATAGAAATGCTGAATGAAATAAACGGTCATATCGGCTTTGAAGTAACCATTCACAAAAACATAAAACCTGGCAGCGGAATCGGGTCAAGTGCCGCCAGTGCTGCCGGCGCAGTTGTAGGTGCTAATTATTTATTAGGAAATGTTTTTTCAAAAGAAGACCTTGTGCGCTTTGCCATGTTTGGCGAAAAAGTTGCCAGTGGCGTAAAGCATGCCGATAATATTGCGCCCTGCATTTATGGGGGTGTTACTTTAATCCGTTCCATATTTCCTTTGGATATTATTACCATTGATCCGCCCGGTTTTTATGTAACGGTCGTTCATCCGCAGATAGAAGTAAGAACCTCGGATGCGCGCCAGATTTTGAGAAAAGAAGTGCAGCTGAAAGATGCCATAAAACAATGGGGAAACATTGCCGGGCTGGTTGCAGGTTTACTAAAAAAAGACCTCGCGCTCATTGGCCGCTCACTTGAAGACGTAATTATAGAACCGGTAAGAAGTATACTAATCCCCGGTTTTGATGAAGTAAAAACCAAGTGCAAAAGTGCAGGCGCATTAGGAGGCGGCATATCAGGCTCAGGGCCGTCCATCTTTATGTTAAGCGCCGACGAAGCTACAGCCGGCAACGTAGAGTCTGCAATGAAAGAAGTGTATACAAGAATAGGAATAAGCTATCATAGTTATGTAACCACTATTTGCAAAACAGGAGCGCAGATAATAACAGAATAATCCCTTTTTTCCTAATTTCCGGATAATTTTCCGTTTCAAATATTTTTATGTTTTACTACAGCACCAATAAAAGATCACCTTTAGCAGATTTTAAAGAAGCGACCATAAAAGGCCAGGCTCCCGATAAAGGATTGTATTTTCCCGAAAATCTTCGGCAATTGCCTGCCGGCTTTATTGAAAATATTAATAATTATTCTAAAGAAGAAATAGCTTTTACTGCAATTAAGCCATTTGTCGGCAATACTATCCCCAAAGATGTTTTACAAAAGATTGTAGCCGAAACCATCAACTTTGATTTTCCTTTGGTTAAAATAAAAGATAATATTTTTTCACTTGAATTATTTCATGGGCCGACACTTGCTTTCAAAGATGTAGGCGCAAGGTTTATGAGTCGGTGCCTGGCTTATTTTGTTCAGGATATCAGCAAGCCCGTTACAGTGCTCGTTGCCACTTCGGGCGATACCGGGGGGGCAGTAGCAAGCGGCTTTTATGATATAGCAGGTGTAAATGTTGTTATCTTATATCCGTCGGGCAAAGTCAGCAGTGTGCAGGAACTGCAGCTAACCACTTTAGGCAAAAACATCACCGCCATAGAAATTGATGGAAATTTTGACGATTGTCAGCAATTGGTCAAACAGGCATTTGCCGACCAGAAACTAAACGAGCAATTATTCCTTACTTCGGCAAATTCTATAAATGTGGCAAGGTGGCTGCCGCAGCAGTTTTATTATTTTTATGCCTACCAGCAGTGGGCCGATAAAAATAATCCGCCGGTGGTTTGCGTGCCAAGCGGCAATTTTGGAAATATTTGTGCAGGCATCATTGCACATCTTTCCGGTTTGCCTGTAAAACATTTTGTTGCTGCCGTCAATGCCAATGACTCGGTATTTAAGTATCTCCAGACGGGTAATTATCAGATTCAGCGGGCAATTTCTACTTTATCAAATGCCATGGATGTTGGCAATCCAAGTAATTTTATAAGAATCCTTGAGCTGTTTAAACATGAATATCCGCAGGTAAAAAATGCTGTAACCAGCTACAGCATTACAGATGCAGAAACCAAAACAACACTAAAAGAAGTTTTTAATCAATACCATTATCTTGCTGACCCGCACGGAGCAGTAGCTTTTGCAGCTTTAGAAAAATACCTGCAAAAACATCCTTTAGAAAAAGGCTTTATTCTTGAAACAGCGCACCCGGTAAAGTTTTTTGATGTGGTAGAAGCAATTACCGGGCAATCTGTTGAAAGACCTGAAAGTATACAAGCTATTTTATACAAGAAAAAAGAAAGCGTAAAGATGCTGCCGGATTATGAAGTTTTTAAAGAGTTTTTGCTTTCTTAGAAGAACAAAGATTTTTACGGTTAATTAAAGTACTTTTATAAATAAAAGAAAAGGCAGCCGACTAATGAAATGCTTCTGCTTTACCCATAAATTGTAAGATTAATTTTTGTAAGTTATAATAGAAGTATTAATGGAATTAATACCTAAAGTAAGGAAGCAGAAATGGAAGTGATAAACAAAACGCACAACACGCTTGGTCGCATGCCAGGTACTCCTCCAACCTACTGGCTCACCCGCTTTGTGATTCTTCGCTTGCTGGGAGTAATTTACGCTATAGCCTTTCTCGTTGCAATTAACCAAATTGTTCCACTGATAGGCTCGGATGGGCTAACTCCTGTAGCAATTTACCTCAAAAAGATTAGCAATGCACTCGGATCGGGTGGGGCTGGCTTTATGCGATTACCATCAATATTTTGGCTGGGGCATTCTGACACAGCACTTCTAACTGCAGCCTGGGTAGGATTCGTGCTTTCATGTGTAGCAGCAGCAGGTTATGCGAATGCTATACTCCTTGCTGTTCTCTGGTTTCTCTACATGTCCTTCGTTCATGTAGGACAAGAATGGTATGGATACGGATGGGAGATCCAGCTTACCGAGACCGGTTTTCTCGCTATCTTTCTTTGTCCGCTGCTCGATCTGCGTCCCTTTCCCCGACACGCGCCACCCATGCCAATGATCGTTTTGTTCCGATGGCTGATCTGTCGTATCATGCTTGGTGCCGGATTAATCAAGATACGCGGGGATGAAATATGGCGTAATGGGACAGCCCTCTATTACCACTTTGAAACACAGCCTATACCCGGTCCGTTGAGCAGATGGTTCCATTTTCTGCCGCGTACAGTTCTGAAAACTGGAGTCTGGTTCAATTGGCTGGGCGAGGTTGCAGCACCATTTTTTGTATTCTGGCCTCGAATTGCACGTCATATTGCGGGAGTAGTGATCGTATTATTCCAGGTCAACATTATCCTTAGCGGCAACCTCTCGTTTTTAAACTGGCTGACTATTATTCCTGCTTTAGCCTGTTTCGATGATGGCTTCTGGTCCAGACTTCTTCCTCAAAGGCTCGTTCGTAAGGCGGAAGCTGCTGCTGGTCGCGCCGAACCATCCAAACCCATGCTAACTACTGCCTGGATCGTGACTGTTGTTATTGCATTCCTTAGCATTCAGCCTGTATTTAACATGCTATCTCCGGGGCAAATAATGAACACCTCATTCGACCCCTTAGATCTCGTAAATACCTATGGTGCATTCGGAACTGTGGGACAGGAACGTTTGAATGTGGTATTCGAAGGAACGATGGACAAGGACTCCAGCGACAGAGCTAACTGGAAACCCTATATCTACAAAGGACTCCCTGTACTTCCTGACAAGACTCCCCGGCAAATAGCACCCTACCAGCTACGTTTAGACTGGCAAATGTGGTTCGCAGCTATGTCGTCTCCGGAGGAATATCCATGGACGCTAAACCTGGTATGGAAGCTTCTTCATAATGACCCCGGTACTGTGAGTTTGTTTGCCGGTAATCCCTTTCCTGATAAGCCGCCACGATATATTCGCGCAGTCTTATATCGCTATATGTTTGCTAAACAAGGCAACTCTCAAGGCCTTTGGTGGACACGTAAGCAAATCAGTAAATGGCTTCCGCCAATGTCCGCTAACGACCCACGTCTCATTGAATTTCTAAAAAATGCAGGGTGGAATTGAAGCAGGTTTAGTTGCTTTAGCATATAGCTTACCGAAAAAAGCTGCTTAAAAAAAAGGGCGATAAAATGATTGACTTTTATAATTTAAACTCACAAAAAACCTGATTACGAAATCATTTATAAAGTATAAAAATTTCTCCATGCTTACAGGTAGTTATATAAAAAAGACAGTTCTATAACGGATAGTATGGGTAATTATGATTAAGCTGCAATTGCCACGACCTTCAGGTCGTGGATAAAGAATACTAAATGAGAGGCTTTAGCCTAAAAAATAAAGACAACATGCGATACACTAAAAGAAAACTTTTAATGGAGAATATCAAAGAATTTTTTAAATACCCCATATTTTAGAAGAGTTTTGGCTAAAGCCAATGCGTCAATTTTTATACAACCACGACAGGGAGGTCGTGGCAATTTTAGCCATACAAATCGTCATAGAACCAAAAAGATCACAAAATAGTTTTGAAACGGCCTCTTTTAATTGAAATTTTTTTTAAATAAATTATTTAAAAACGTAAGAACAATCTTAAACAGAATATTTATTCGTTTAATGGCTGAAGGTCTTTTTTCCGCAACCATCCTTTTGAGCTTTGTCCGAGCTGGTTTGTAAATACAACATAAATAAAATTATTCTGCTCGTCCAAAGCATTGATAATTGCATTATTTGATGGAACAACAAAGGCGTTGCGGCGCGAACTTTCGTCGGGAGTATTGTAAAAATATGCTTTTGAAATTACCATATACTGAGGCGCAGCTTTGGGTTTTGCCGGTACCTCAGAAGCCTCCTGTTTTGCCTGCTGACTGTCTTTTAAAATATCATTGCCGGCAGTTTCATTTGCTATTTGGGGTAAATTATTTTTATTTGCAGAGTCATTTCTATTATTAACATGTTTTTTTTGTATTTCTTTTTTCACTGGGAGATCTTTCTTTTCTTCAACCTCTTTTACCGGCATATCATTTGTTGAAGCAGTCGTGTCTGAAAAATTTGGACCAGGTGATTGCTGAGCCACCGTCGTATAATTTTTTAAAATACTGTAGCCCGAAAATGCAGCAAGGCCGATTGTAAGAAAAATCAACACACCAAAAGCAGTTTTCGAAACGCCTTTTTTTGCTGTCACAAATGCCGTTTCAACATTTTTTTTCTGCTGATAATGATTTTGATCTTTATTATTAACAAACACTTTAAGTTCTTCTATTTCCTTTTCTTTCGCAGTTATCTGATGCTTGTATTGCGATACCTGCAGCTGCAGATGCTCCTTTTCCTTTACCAGTTTTTGAATATCTTCTTTTACAATATTTACCTGTCCCGTTTGTTTCTGATCAATAGCCTGAATACTATTATGAAAGATGTGCTCATGCAGTTCTATACCATTGGCAAACCTGTTTTCGGGTTTCTTTTTCAAGCATTTGTAAATAACTGTTACCAGCCATTCGGGTATATTCATTTCCCGTGCTCTTACGTCTTGCTGCCATAATGAAGGCAATGCTTCTTTTCTTAAAGCAACCACATCCGGCGGCAGAGTTTCTATATGTGCTAAGCGTATATTATTGCGGGCTGTCTCGCCTTTATCGTGCAAGGGAAAAGGCACCCGGCCTGCGAGCAATTCAAACAGAATAATTCCAAAGCTATATATATCTGTCTGGAAAAGCATTTGCCCTTCATTTTGCTCAGGAGCCATAAACTCTACTGCGCCTGCCTGGCGCAAGCTGGTTCGTCTTTGCTCATCCGACATCGCAGCTAATCCAAAATCTAATAATACATAATTGCCGGTCTGAATATTAAACTTAACATTATTGCTTTTGACGTCTCCATGCTTTACATCAAGGCTGTGGCAATGGGCTAAGGCATTGGATAACTGTTCAGCAACTTTTATGACTTCTTTTATGGTAAAAACCGGGTCATGCGGTGGCTTTAATAATTCTTCCAGATCAGGTCCCTCGATGTATTCCATTTCAATGAAAGGAAAATTACCTGTCTCAGAAAGGCCTGAGCTTAAAATTTTTACGACATTAGGATTAGGTTTTTCATTGACCTTTTTAAGCTTCTCAACTTCATTTTTAAAATCCCTGAAATTCTTGTCTTCATTGCTTTCATTATAAATGGGTGTCGGCAGTAATTTTACCGCAGTAATGATTTCTCCGATACGCCTCCCTTTATATACAGATCCCTGGCCGCCTGTTTTCATGGCGCCCATATTTTCTAATCCCTGTGTTATTGTAAAGACCTTTGCCATCAGTTTATGTTAAATTCCTGCTTCAGATTGTTTAAATTCAAGCAGTGCAGATTCTCCCAAAATCACCTGGTCGCCTTCCTGGAGGCGATGCCCTATTTGTGCAGTCTGCAATTTTACAGGATTTCCTTGTGCCGTTCTCACTTTCATTTTATTATGCGGCGGTATTCCGCCTTCATCGGCGAAGATATAAAAAGCGCCCGCTTCAGCATCCCATTCTATATGTGCATGCTCGCGGCTGACCGACCTGTTGCTTTCATGCCTGCTTGCACCAGGAAACGCGATAAAATTTTCGCGATAAAATCCCTCCGCAGTCCGGGCTTTTCTTTCGCGGCCGATATTTATTTTACCATCTTTTGAGGTTATTTGATATATTTCTTTCTCTGCCTCCCCATTCAGCACTCTTATATATGCTGTCGAGGCAGCGTGTATCCTGGGTTTTTTCTTTGTTGAAATAAACAAGCCAGCGTCTATGCTCTCCGCTTCCACAGCTTCGGGCGGAGCAGCATCAACAAATGAAACCTGAAAAGTCCAGTTTTCAGGAAGATCTATGGCATAATCATCTGCTATCTTTTGCACTTCTTCTTCTTTAAAACGGTTTTCATCATCCGTATGCATTGCCGACTCGTACAAATGCTTATCTTCCTGCTTACAGGTAATGTACAGGTAAAGCGCTTTGATATTATTTCCTTCGCCACCTTCGGCTTTTTGCAACTGGTCTTTTATAAACTGCAGCAACGCTCCGCGAATTCCTTTTACATCGCGCGGACGGCTTTTAAGAAAATCAAACATTTGTTTGTGTTATTATTAGTTTTCCCCTCGATTGCTAAAATTGAGAAAAGATAGTGTAAATAAACATTCATACCTATAGAAAAAACTATTAATAAAATTGTAATGTTTAGTCTCTTTTTAAAGATCAGGTTGGTTATTTTGATACAGAATTAATTGACTTAAAAAAAGTGGTTCTATAACTGATTTGTGCAGCTAAAATTGCCATGGCCTTCGGGGTAACGGCTGATAAAAAATATAGCTAACCAGAAAACGCCGGGCTGGCATAAAAAAAATAAAACAAACAATAAACAGAACAGTTGCAACCTTTCATTCACGTATACAATCTATATAATTGGTTTTTCATAGAATATTGGATTAAACGGGGTGAGATTTCTATCTCTGCCCCTTTTTTGTTTTATATACTTTTCTGCAGTTACTGCTTTTTTCAGGGTCGCATTTTTTACATTGTAAAAACATACTTCAGTTATTTTGAAAATAAAAAAAGAAGTAAGGCAAACCTTAAAAACGATTACATTACGTATAATTCACTTTTAAAGAAGGAGGGCAAAAAATAGTTGAAAAATAAAAAAAAATAATTTGAACCTTTCATTTAAAATTTAGTCTATATAATCGGTTTTTATAAAATAATGAATTAAACGGGGCGTGATTTCTATCTCAGCCCCTTTTTTTTGGACTATTATCAGACGTTTTTCATAGCAATTCACTTCCCTGTTATCATCATTTACAATCGTTACGTGGCTTCAATTAAGATATAAGAAAGCCGGGGCACATAAAATTCAAAAACTTTTTTGGTAAAAAAAATTGTCGGATTAAAACCGGTAAATTGGTGGAAAATTATACTGAATGGATGCAGGAAAGAAACCATCCTTCCATAATAATTTTGGATGGCAGTAACGAAACAGTCAGTAACAATGGCATTGCCAGCATAATCAGGCGAAGCGGCGTGGCAAATAAAAAATGAAGCTACTTTTCCGCCGTGATCTTATAAATTTTTCCTGCACCATATGCCAGTACATATAAATTATTTTTGCTGTCTTCGCCAAAAGAAGATAATCCGTCGGTCAGTCTTGTAACAAGTTCGTTTTGCACTGCTTTATTACCGGAATAGGTTAATGCCCAAATGTTTCCGGATACAAAATCACCAAAAATATATTTACCGTTTAAGCCACTAAGGTTTTTGTCATGGCATACATATCCGCCGGTAACAGAATGACCGGTTTCGCTTCCCTGGTGATAACTCCATACAGGTTCAATTAAACCATTTTTATCACAATTATCAGATTCAAAGCATTCATTGGCTTCCATTATGTGCCAGCCATAATTGCCTCCTTTTTCTATAATATCTACTTCCTCTATTTTATTCTGTCCGACATCGCCTGCCCATAACTTGCCGGTAGGCCGGTCGAAGCTGAAACGCCAGGGGTTGCGCATCCCGTAAGCAAAAATTTCTTCCCGAAAACCTTCTTTATTTTCTTTAAAAGGATTATCTGCAGGAATACTATAAGCAAGGTTTCCCGCAGGTTTATTAACATCAATACGTAAAATTTTCCCCAATAACTCTTTACGGTTCTGCGCTCTGTTTCCGGGATCACCGCCACTGCCGCCGTCACCGACTGCTATATACAGAAAGCCGTCGTTGCCAAAAGCTACTTTGCCGCCATTATGGTTGTCGTAAGGCTGTCTGTATCGCAGCAATACCATTTCACTTTTAGGATCAGCTGCATTCGGATCAGAAGCGCTGACTTTAAAACGTGAAATAACCGTTTCCAAAGGATTGCCATGCGTATAGTTCACATAAAAAAATCCGTTATTTTTATAATCAGGATGAAAAGCTAATCCCAACAAACCTTTTTCTCCGCCGCTGTTTACCTCGTTTTCAATATCAAGAAATACCCGCGCTTTTTTTACACCCGGCTTGTTTGATAACACATGTATTATTCCTTTTTGTGCCACTACAAATATCCGGTTTGTGTCACTGGCAGGGCTTGTTAATTCTACAGGCTGCTCAAACTCGACATCAGGAAAAGCCTCAGTAAGCTTATACTTTCCCGCGTCATCAACAGTAGGTATGGATGAAGCCAGGGCATTAGAATTATTTTGATTTTGTCTTTGATTACCAAAGTCACAACTTATCAGTATCATCATTACATTAATACTAAAAATTATTTTTAATTTTCTCATTGGTGATTGTTGTTTTAAAAAATGCAGCTTCGCCCTGCCAGATTTCAGAATTCAGTACTGCGACTTACGTTTTACAATAGTAAGCGAAAATGGTTCTTTTATTTAAAAATGCTAATTTATTTAATTCAATGCTTATACTTTTTTTATTTTTTTAACTGCTAAAAATTACGCTAAAGCCTTTGGCTGCAAAAGGATTAACAGGTATATTTCATTGGTTTAAAGATTAAATGATAAAAGGAATAAAAAGGAATAAATTATTTTTATTTCCACAGGCAACCCTTCCTTTATAATCTGCATTTATACAAGTATAACCATCATAACTTTTTTAATATTTTATGGAGACGGCTGCACTAATTAAAGAAATTAAGCAGGGAAGTGCAGCAGCTCAAAAATGCCTTTTTGATCAGTTAGCGGATAAGTTGTTATTAGTATGCGTTCGTTATGTAAAAAACCCGCAGGATGCCGAAGAGCTTTTATTGGATGGCTTTTATAAATTTTTTAAGAAAGTGTCCGCTTTTAATTATCAGGGAGAAGCGGCTTTATATGCCTGGCTAAAAAGGATAATGATTAATGAATGTCTTATGTTTTTGCGAAAAAAAAGCGTTTTCACTATTGCAACGGAGTCAGCGGCTGAAGATATTCCACTTGAAGAGGAAGCGTTGAACAACCTTTCGGCTAATGAAATTTTTAATATTATAATGCAGTTGCCTGTTGGTTATCGCACTGTTTTTAACCTGTATGAGATCGAAGGATATGAGCATAGCGAAATTGCTTTGTCTCTTGGAATTGCTGAAGGCACTTCCAGGTCGCAGTTAAGCAAGGCTAAATCTTTATTACAAAAAATGTTATTAAAAAAAGGAACTGAATATGGTAAACGAAAGTCACAATAATTCTTTGGGCTGGAAAAGCAGGCTTGAGGCATTAGATAGCTGGCCCGGAGAAGGTTTACATAAAGACGCTGCATGGGAAAAGCTGCATAAGCGATTGAGAGAAAAGCCTTCCCCCAAAAAAGCTGTCTGGTATTGGATTGCTGCAGCGTGCACATTATCAGCATTTTTTATGTCCGGGTTGTTTTCTGTGAAAAACGATACTTCTTTAGTAAAAAATACTATACAACCAAAACAAAGCACCCGGCCATTTATTTCTCCTTCAAAGGAAATCTTTAAAAAGGATACGCTGGAAGTGGTAAGCGGCAAGCATTTTTACAGGAAGCGAAGGAAGTTGTATATCGCTAAAGTCAATAAAATTATTCTTCCTGCAACTAATAATGTGATAACTGCCAAACCGCTTGCAAACAACATGAAAATTAGCCTTCCGCAAATTGCAAATAATATTATTGCTGCAGATACATTTCATAATATAGTTATTAAAGTGGCATACAAACCAACGTTACGTGTAATCCACATAAACGAGTTGGAACAACTGTCTGCAGCAGAAAAGTTTGCTCTTAATACGAGCGTAAAATGGCCGGTAAAAATTACGAATAAAGATGTCTTTTCCGATTTCTCAACCGGCACTAATTCAGATTACAATATTTTAAAGATAAACCTCTCTCCCCAAAACTAAAACAATGAAAAAAACGATGTATTTGCTGATGCTTGTTCTAAGCATCAAAGGGCAAGGTTATGCCCAAATTGCTGCTATACCAAACAACCAAATATTTGAGCAACAGGTAAATGCCCAACGCAGGTTTATAATCAATCTTGATAAGGGAAACAAACTGCAAATTGAATTAAGTGATATAAATGATTTTGACCGCATTCCCAATATTGACTCTGTTATAAAGGAATTAATGCAGGATACAGAATTGCTTAAAGATTCTTTGTCAGACGAACTGTCGTCGAAGCGTATAGATTATATAGCAGATATAACAGGCGTAAAAAAAATACGTATACTGCTACATAAGCCAAATGGTTCGAGTTACCTGGTTAAGCAGGGAGATGTGGCTGCCTTAAAGCTGGAACAGGACACGATCAATTACCTGGGAATGCTTCCTTATGAAACAAATAACAACCACCGGAGAAATGCGGCGGTAACTTACTATCGCTTAAGCTTTTTTCTTAACGACATTAAGGAGTTGCCTGCTTACCTCAATGCTGGTTTGCAAGACAAGATTAATAACCTGAAACAAAACATTTCATCTAAATGGACAATGGGTAAAGATAAGCAGATGCATTTGCAAAACGACCCGTCGGTGTCAGCAAAAGCAGCCAAAGGTTATGTCGGAAATGATTTTGTTGCGCTTAATGCTTTTGTTCACATACAAAATTATAAGCAATATTTTGTGCCTTCTTTCAGCCTTGGCGCTGCTGTTACCTTTAATAACAGAAACAGTTTTACCCGGGAAATAGGTTTTTATTGGGAACCGCAGTTTTTATTTGCTAAAAACAGCCAGGGCAATCTTCAGACATTCAGAAATGATTTCCTTACACTTTCTTTAGCACAGGGACTCTTAAAAGACAAGGATGCTAAAAAAGATGCGAACTGGCTTACCGTACTTTCAGTGGGTTATATGATAAAGAGAAGTGGAAATTACTATGATAAAAATACTTTTCGGATTGGAGCAGGGCGACTGTCACTTTTAAATGGACAGGTAAAGTTAGAACCGGTTTTTTATTTCAATAATTTCTTCAAAGGTGTAACTCCGGGTGTGAGGCTGGCGGTGGGTTTTTAGAAAAGTATAAAAACCCTCTGTGAAACTCCGTACCTCTGTTTGTTTGTGTTAATATTCACGCAGGAAGTTTTCAACACAGAGGGACGGAGAAACAGAGGTACACGGAGAACAGACTACGCGACGTAACATCAAACGATATCATCAACTCCACTTATAATCTAATTCCTGCCCGTTTAGTTTCCATTTTGCAGGAGTCAAATTTTCCATCCAGTCTAAAGGTTCTGCATCAGGCTGCACTTTGGATGCACGCGTAAAAGCGTCTCGTATAGATTTGCGTACTTCGGGTACCAATGCGTCTGTCGAGGCAGAAATAAATAAGGCTGTGCCGCTTCTTGACAGAAGATCCATCCACTGCTTGTTAAGCTGCCAGGGAATCTCAGTAGTCAGCCCGACACAATCTGCATCAAGATCATAAAAATTACGATGTTGCGGCATCCGGAAAGCAAGGGTGTTAATGCCCATTTTCTTTGTTCTTGCCCATTCCCGGCCGCTGGTGTCACTCCTGTCCGCTGCAATTCAAATATTCCTGCAGACAGGTGACTGAGCGTATTACATCCGATCAGCAAAGCGCCCTTACCTGCAGTATGCATGTTTTTATACAGTTCCAGCACAATTTCAGCAGAAGTTTTACTCCGGTCATTAAAGTGCCAGTCGTCCAAAGTGAAATTATTTTTAATCATATCGAAGCCCCAATAGCCAAACAAGTCATACGTTGTATAGTCATGCTTAATCATTTTATATCCCCATTTTGAAACTGTGGTAAAATAGGACGTTATTCTTTCCATACTTTCCGGTATGCTGGGATCTAAAATGCGTTGCGGCTTTTTTTCAGAACTTTTTGCCTTAGAGGGCAAGGTAAGATTATCAGGATCTGTGGCGATGGCCCAAAGAGGCCTTATCCATATTCCCGGCTTAAATCCTTCAAGCGCAATACGATCAGCAAGCGCAGGCATATCTTTAAAGCGGGCGGTATTTGGCAAAAGCTGATTATGGGTTATATTTGAATTATTATTGCTATTTGCATTTTCAGGTTTGGACCAGCCATCATCAATTACGCAGTATGGCTTATTGGATGTATTGGTAACCATATCAGAAAAGTAGATACAATTCCTTATAATATCTTCAGATGAATTGTTGCCATAAGCAAAGTACCAGTCATTGATGCCGTAAACAGGCTGAGCAGGAAGGCGCGGCTTTGCGCACATGAGACGGCAAAACCGGCGGGCTGCTTCGAAAGCAGACTCATCAGCGAGGCCTTTTCTCATCACAAGTTCAGTTGTTTTCAGTTTCCTTCCATTCAGTATAACTCCACTGCCGCCATTTCTGACGTCAAGAGTAAGCTGCAATTCATCAGGCGTTATGTGCCACCAGCAAAAAGCGGCAGGGCCTGTTTTTACACCTATTCCGTTAGTGCGATGCCCGTCATAAAACATAAAGTACCATGGCCTTACGGGAAACTCAGCCATACTTTGCCAGCCAACGTCGCCATACGTCCGCTCCCACTGATCAGCAAGGTATTTTGCCTGCCCGGGAAATTTCATTTTCCAGCTTACTACTATTTTACGAATGCCTGTTTTGCCTCCGGTTAAAAAGACACTTCGTGAATCTTTATCCCCTGTAAAGTCCACAGATATATCTTTCCTGTGCCATTCTGTTTTCCCTTTGTACCCGGTAAGATTTTCAATACCGGCATCTGTATGCGCAGAAACATGTGTTGGAAGAGACAGCAGGTCGTCACCTCCGTCAAATAATTGCTGTGAAAAAATACGGGAAGTAAGAAAAATGCTTCCTGCTGCACCTGTTGTATGTAAAAATTTTCTTCTATTCATGAAATAACAATTATGCTTTTTCTTTCAAAATCCTAACCACCACTTTATCAATAGGAAGAGAAATATTTTCTTCAGTCAGATCGTTCCATTCTACCCATCTGAAGACCTCTGAATTTCCTGCCGGATCAGCAATCTGATGAGGCTCAAAATCGAATAAAGCGGTTTTTGTAATCAAATTTATCGGTTCGGCTGCATAAACAAAATAGTAAATGCTGAGGATCTGATCGGTAGTGTTAAAAGCCGATAGCTGGTAAAAATCAGTTGTATAAATATGGTCGCCAATAGTTACGTCAAGATTTGTTTCTTCTTTAAATTCACGCTTCAAACAATCTCTTGTTCCTTCACCAATTTCTAATCCTCCGCCTGGAAATTTTGTATAATAACTGCCGCGTATAAATTCATCGCTGACCAGAACCCTGTTTTTGCTGTCTTTTAAAATGCCATAGACGCGAATAGTTATCATGTTGTTTATTTTGCTATGTTTTGCGTACGCTTTTAAAATAAATCCGGAATGCTAATGCTACAATTATTAAAGATATAGTTATAAGAACCCAAAAAGCAGTTGACGAATTTCCGTGAGGAATAGGTATATTCATGCCATAAATGGCGGCAAATAAAGTTGGTATCGTTACAAGTAAAGTAAGTATAGTCAGCGTCTTGAGCAATTCGTTCTGACGATTAGCAATCATACTGGCATACGCACCTAAAATAGAAGTAAGGATGTCTGTATAATTAGTAGCGGTCTTCAGCGCTTGTGAGATATCAGTTATTATGTTCTTTACTATTTTTCTTTCTTCTTCATTAAGGCTTAAAAAATTTGTTTTTACAACTTTTCTCATCAGCTTTTCATTATCGCGCAGTGAAGAGCCAAAGTAAATGAGGCTTTTTTGTATTCGTACCAGCTCGAGCAATTCTTTGTTAGGGTTGCCGTCGTAAAGCTTTTGCTCCAGCAAGTATCTTTGCTGGTTTATTTCTTTCAGGTAACCCATGAAGTTTGCAACCACTTTTTCAAATATCTTCAGCACCATACCGTTTGGTGTATCAGGCCGTTTTTTTTGAAAGGAATTGAGAAACTTTTTTATTTCGCTGTTATCAAAAGAATTAACGGTTATAATCTGGCCGGGAGTTAAAATAATACAAATGGGTATGGTTATGTAAAGTGCATCAATTTCATTAAAAGAGCTATGTTCGGCAGGCGTTTTTATTACAATAAACTTTACGTTGTCTTCTTCTTCATACCGCGGCCTTTCATCTATATCAAGTGAGTCTTTTAAAAACTCTACCGGTATTTTCAGCTCTTCGCCCAGTTCGGCAAATTCTTCTTCCTTAAACGGCGGCGCCAGGTTAACCCATATATTATTTTCGGGCTTATCAATTTCTGTCGTCTCGTTGTTTATATTTTTAAAATATTGTACCATGCATACATGCTTAAAAATCCTGCATTCTGTTTCTTTCTCCGTAAATGCCCGATAATTTAATGACTTATTGCCCTAATGACTAATGACCTGATGGCTTACTTCAACTCTATTTCTCCTTTAAAAACAAAAGAGGCAGGGCCGCAAAGCCATATATTTCTAAAGTGATTATGATCCTTTTCAAACTCTACTGCAAGATGGCCTCCTAATGTTTGTACTTCAACATGATTAAATCCCTTATCATTGTGAGCTAAAACAAGGGCTGCCGCAGTTACTCCCGTACCGCAACTGAGCGTTTCATTTTCTACACCTCTTTCGTACGTACGCACCATAATACTTTTATCTTCAGATTGGACAAAATTGACATTAATACCTTTATCTCTGAATTCTTTGCTGTACCTTATATTCTTTCCTTCTTCATACACATTAAAGTGCCTGACATCGTCAACTGTTTTTACATAATGCGGCGAGCCGGTGTCTACTACTGAATCTCCGAAATGAAGATGTGCAATATTACCGACATCTTTCATCTTTAGTTGTACCCATCCCCGTTCTCCAAAAAATGCTCTATGCTCACCGTCAACAGCAAGAAAATGATAATCTATCAAATGTATACCCATATCGTAAGCAAACTTTACAAGGCACCTTCCTCCATTGCCGCACATGCTGCTTTCGCCCCCATCAGCGTTATAGTAAGTCATTGCAAAATCAAAATCAGGCGCTGTCGTCAGCAGCATCAATCCGTCTGCACCGATACCAAAATGCCGGTCGCACATAAATTTTACCTGCGACTGCGATAAATGATCATACTCACCGGTACGGTTATCTAAAATGATAAAATCATTGCCGGTGCCTTCGTATTTATAAAACTGTATATTCATTTTTCTACATGCTTGAAATGATGTCTAAAGCTTTCTTAATCATATTCTCCACCGCAGCACTTCCGTCTTTACTGAATTCTTTAGTAATTCTGTTTGCAACAATAGCACTCAGGCTAAGGCACTGGTGCCCAAGCAGTCTGCCCAATCCATAAATAGCGCTTGTCTCCATTTCAAAGTTAGTAATCCTGTGATACCCAAATGTAAATTGTGTCAGCCTGTCAATGAGGTCAGGATTTGTAAGACCGAGCCGCAGCACTCTGCCTTGCGGCCCGTAAAAACCGGGGCAGGTAACCGTAATGCCATGATGAAAACCATTAACAAAATGCTTTAAAACAGCTGCACCCGCGGTACCGATATAAGGATGCGAAAAGTTGCTGCTGATTTGAGTTTGAGCAACAAACTGCTGAAGGATTTGCTTTTCCTCCTCATTATTGTGATGCCGGTAATAGTTCAGCAAATTGTCAATGCCCAACCCATGTGTAGAAGCAACGATACCGTCAACCGGAATATCGGCCTGCAAAGAACCTGCGGTGCCGAGGCGTATAATGGTAAGAGGTGTAAGAGCGGGTTTAATAGTCCGGGTGTCAAAATTAATATTGACAAGCGCATCCAGCTCATTCATAACTATATCAATATTATCGGGGCCGATACCTGTTGAAACAACAGAGATTCTCTTGCTGCCGATTGTGCCGGTGTACGTAATAAATTCCCGATGCCTGCTCTCATATTCAACCGTGTCAAAGTACTTGCTCACCTGCTGCACACGGTCAGGATCACCGACTGTAATAACGGTTTGCGCAATCTCTTCCGGCCTTACGTTTAAATGATAAATAGCGCCTCTGCTGTTAATAATTAATTCACTTTCGGCTATTTTTCCCATACTAAGTTTTAAATGTTAGCTTAAGCAAAGCTTACTTTTTATATTATATTTTTTATGAAACGGGCATTCGAATCTATTTCGATCATTGTTGCGACGCTCAGTTCAACAGCAACTCTTTGGGCAACTTTTATCATTTTTGTATAAATGGTTTTAGCCGGAATAATCACTTAAACAAAAATAGGCAGATAAATATAACTCAAATGTTTTCAGTTTTTTTATTCAGCCTGTTTATCATTTAAATTATATTAATACCCCTGCTGTAAAAGAGTAATATGAATCAGCGGAAAAGAACCGGGGTCATAATATCAGGAAACATTGCATGAAGAAAAGAGATATAAAAATTTTCAGTTTTCATTTTAAAGCTTTTGACCTATTTTCGCAATTGCAAAAAAAATGGTCCTGTGGCCGAGTGGTCAGGCTGAGCTCTGCAAAAGCTCCCACAGCGGTTCGAATCCGCTCGGGACCTCTGAGGTAAGGATTACAGCAATGTGATCCTTATTTATTTTTACTCAACTTTACTTTTACTCCTTGATTTTCAAAGTGTTATAACACTTTTGGCCGCATCCGGCTTCCTACCTTTATAAAGGCTTATTGCACTAAAAACATATAGTTAATCGAGTAATTAATCGAGTAAAAATTTATAGTCATGCATTTTCCAATCAAACCTCTTTGTGATAAGCGTTTCACTCGTAAAGATGGAACCGGTTTTATTTACATTCAGTACTGCTACAGTGCAAAGCAGCGCACCTTATTAAATACTAAAATTGCTATCCCACCGGAATTCTGGAATCAGAAAAAAGAATGTATTTCTGAAAAGTTGCCTAATTATTCGGAATAGCAGATGAACTAAACGGTGAGTTAAAAAAGATGATGAGAGCTGTCGAAGACATTATTGCAATTGGAAATAAAAAAAAGGTAACGAGCATAGGAAGTTTCGTTAAAAAAACTTTTAAACCTGACCTTGATACTGTCTTCCTAAAAAGCGGTCGCCTTTCTGGCAGATATGATGATGCAGACTTAAACATATATGATCAAATTGATGATTACAGTAAATCAAAGGAAAGGAAAGTCTGCAAGGACATGCCAAGAATTTACAGAAATATGAAGGATCACTTAAAAGCTTTTGAAGATTTTCGTGGTAGGCCAATAACTTTTGATTCGCTTGACCTTAATTTTTATGAGGAGTTTGTTGATTTCCTAACCTTTGATTATTTGCAAAGAAGAAAGGCAACACCTGTTGTAGGTTTAAAAGTAAATACCATAGGGAAAACAATTAAACAACTTAGAACTTTCCTGAGAAATCGAATGCGAAAAAAAATCATAGCACCGATAGATTTAGATGGATGGACTATTCTCGAAGAGGAGGTTGATGCCGTTTATCTTTCTATGGAGGAAATACATAGCATCTATAATCTTGATTTATCCGGGCATCCACAATTAATTAATTCGCGCAATGATTTTGTACTATGATGTTTAACCGGCCTTAGATTTTCTGATTTTTCTGATTTAATGAAAGATGACTTAAGAAAAGACATGCTGTATAAAAAGCAAAACAAATCAGAGCACTGGGTAGTTATTCCGCTACGGAATGAAGCATTAGAAATTTTAAAAGTAAGGTTTAACAACAACCAGAGCGCTTTGACAAATGGCGGGTTCAACAAAAATATTAAGCTGATAGGCAAATTGGCTGGGGCTACCAACCTGATCAAGTTTTCACATAAAAAACATGGTAAGGATGTAATAGAAACAAAACCAAAGTATGAATGGATCACTTCTCATACGTGTCGCAGGTCTTTTTGCACAAATGAATTCTTATCGGGCACTCCCTTAGAACTTATAATGAAAATTAGCGGACACAAAAGTGTAAAAGATTTTTATAAATATATAAGGATCACTCCTGAGGAGGCTGGTCAGAAAATTAAAAAACTATGGGAACATAGGGGTGGAATGAGTGCATTTGATAATGAAAATAAAATAGCTTCAGCGAATAATATTTTTAGTTAATCATAAAAGTAATAATGATGTCATTTAATATATCAAAAGATAAAGCTTACATAACTTGGTTAGAAGAACTTAAAAAGAAAATACAGTCGTCTCAAATAAAAGCGGCCATCAAAGTAAATATCGAACTGCTCAATTTGTATTGGCAGTTAGGAGAAGAAATAACACTAAAGCAACAGAAAAGTAATTGGGGTGATGCAATTATAGATCAACTTTCAAAAGATTTAACGGCAGCTTTTCCAGGGATGAAAGGCTTTTCAAAACGAAATTTGTTTTATATACGCCAATGGTATTTGTTTTATGAACAAGGTCAAACAAAAGTGCCACAACTTGTGGCACAATTAGACATTGGTAATAAATCTCTTTCTTTGCCTGAATTTATGCCACAGCTTGTGGCACAAATTCCATGGGGACATAACCGGGAAATCATTTCAAAGTGTAAAGACATTAAAGAAGCCATTTTTTATGTGCAACAGACAATTACCAATAATTGGTCAAGGGCTGTTTTAGTAGCGCAAATAGAAACAAAATTATACAACCGACAAGGGAAGGCAATACATAATTTTGAAGCTACTCTGCCTCAACCCATGGCTGATTTAGCTAAGGAAACATTTAAAAACCCTTATGTTTTTGATTTTCTAACTATAGGACAAGAAGCCCACGAAAGAGACCTGGAACAAGCTCTTACAATGCAAATTCAAAAATTCCTTCTAGAACTTGGACAAGGCTTTGCATACTTGGGCAAGCAATTTCCTGTTCATGTCGGTGATTCAGATTTCTTCCTCGACTTGTTATTTTACCACATACGATTAAGATGTTATGTGGTTGTAGAGCTAAAGGTAACAGAGTTTCAACCTGAGTTTGCCGGTAAGCTTAACTTCTATCTTAATGTAATTGATGATCAGCTAAGACATACTTCCGATCAACCGAGCATAGGAATATTGTTATGTAAAACTCCAAATAAAGTAGTTGTAGAGTATGCATTAAAAAATGTAAACAGTCCTTTAGGTGTTGCAGAATATCAGTTGACAGGAGCTATACCTGATGATTTAAAAGGAGAATTGCCTTCAATAGAGGATTTGGAAAAGGAGCTTAGCAATGAATAAAAGAATTATGAAAGAAATATTAGTTTTCTTTCACCTACGGATTCACCGACGTAATCCTGTAGCATACTAAAATCCATTCCTTAAATTTTCCGTCCACTCCTTAAACTAAATCTTTACATCACGCTTCTAACTGATGATCCTAGTCAAAATATGGTGAGGATTGTTCTATAATTATACAGCCTGTATTTTGCAGCTCTAAAACGAAAAGTGATGAAAGAAAATGTGAGCAATGGTAACCCAGTTACCCCAATGTTATTCCCCTACGAGCCGGAAAAGTTCTGGCAATCTATCCGGCAAATAATCCGCGAAGAGGTTCAAAGTATTGACAAGCAAAAGACAACTCCCCCATCTTTTGAAACTCCTGGCCTGACCAACAAGCCTCTCTACAAGATAGCAGAAGTCTGTGCCCTGTTTCATGTTACCAAGCCAACTATTTATGATTGGGTTAAGCATGGAAAGCTGAAGCCTTACAAAATCCGGTCAAGAGTTTATTTCCTGTCTGCAGATATTCAGCAACTTTTAAATCCCGTTCAAACACAGTAAGAACGGGTATTTATTCTTTACCGGCCCCGGCTTTCGAGAATTATTTTTTCTAAGCTTCTAACAAAATTTTCGGAAACGTGACAGAAGAAAATCTCCTGTTAACTCTCTTTATCTACTAGCATAGACTAAGGGTAAATTATTAAACACTTGAATTAATAAACAATTTTAAATATCAGTTATGGCAGAATTTAAAAGAAGAACACTGCTGTTAAGCAGTGGAAAGCAGATTAAATTACTTGGAAGCAGTTTGGCTATTGGAAAATCACTGGAGATTGGTGAAGGGTATGCTCCTAATATATTTTCCTGTATTAATAATCAATCAGAAGATAAATCTCTGGGAGTAGTTTCAAATCCTCACCAGTTAAACTCTGAAGAAATGATGGAGCTGGCAGATTTTAATATCCAGTTGTGGATGGACTTAAAGGCGAACATCCGAAAGCATGGTGTGGAAAGTCTAAAGATTTTTAACCGGGATGCTGGACATTGAAGAATTTTTATTTCGACTGTTTAATAGATAATTAAGCAGGAATAAAATCTTAGACTGTCAATTTTTCCGGTGGTAATACTTCCTTCTTTTTTTCACCAGTTCCCTTTGATAAAGTGTAATGATTATAGGATCAGAACGAAACGAAGGAATGAAAAAATGGAAAGTGTTGAAATAGTCCAATCAAAATTTACTTAGCAGGCAAGAGACGAAAGAAGGCCACAAACAGAAAGTTTTTATAAGCTATTGTAATAGGTGTATTGGCGAGTATTTTAAAAGGATGAAAGCAGTGACTATCAAAAATCAGGAACACCGGATGCAGCAGACAGTTCCAAAGTTTTAAGGGCGAGCGGTGTTCTTGTCGAACAAAAATCAGTTCGACCGAACTTGCTCGCCTTTTGCTCCCGTTGGTCGGCAAAAAGGAAAACTTTAAAAGAGATTGTAAACAATAAAACAAGTGTGAGATGGAACCAGTGAAAAAGAAAACAAAGCAGGCTGGAAGACCGGCCAAAATCATCAAAAAAGAAATCAGGGCAGCAGTGAGGTTTAGTAAAACAGAATACTTTATAATCCGGCAAAAGGCTGCAAAAGCAGGGATGAAAGTATCAGCTTATGTACGGCAGATGGCTATTAACGGAGCAGTAACTCCCAGGTTAAGTGAGGAAGAAAGGCATTTTGTCAGGCAACTTATTGGAATGTCTAATAACATTAACCAGCTTACAAAGAACAGTCACACCGAAGGGATGCTTAAGACCATGTTCTACTTTGAAACATGCAGAAACCAGTTTGAAGTACTCTTAAAAAAACTTAATCATGGTTAGTAAAGTATTTTCCGGCCACTCTTTCTACCATGCCTGCCGCTACGTAGTAAACAAACCGGAAGCCGAAGTCTTGGAATGTATAGGAGTACGGGAACACAACTACCAGGTAATGGCAGATGATTTCATCCTGCAGCAGCAACTAAGACCGGAGAAAGAAAAAGCTTGCTTCCATTGCTGCTTAAGTTTTTACCCGGGAGAAAAAGTAAGCGATGAACAAATGAAGCGGATCGCAAAAGAATACCTGGAGAAGTTGAAAATAGTAGATACACAGGTTGCAATTATTAAACATTCAGACCGAAGACACCTGCATATGCATGTAGTTGCTAACATGGTAGACAACAACGGCAAAGTAATCTCAGACAGTTTTTTAGGACTACGAGGAAAGAAAACAGCACAGCAATTAACGCTGGAACACAAACTTGTTCCTGCCCTGAAGAAAGACCTGAGCCTGACCAATTACCAGGCTTTGAGAAAATCCGAAGCAACCAAGTACAAAGTTTATGAAGCGATTCTGCAAGTCTTACCTCAATGCAAGACAATGAAAGAACTGGAGAACAAATTGCAGTTGCGGGGTATTGAAACGCAGTATAAGTATAAAGGACAGACACTTGAAAAGCAGGGAGTAAGTTTTAAGCTGGGAGACTATTCTTTCAAAGGCAGCCAGGTAGACCGGCAGTTTTCTTTAGGGAACCTGGAAAAGACATTGACATTGAACCAGAAAGAAGCGGTGACATTAAGACCAGGTCTTACAGTAAACAGAACCTATTCTTCTACTATAGTCAACCAATCTGGAGAGTCAGTCCACCAGTTTAAAGAGAACTTACAGGATAACTTACAGGATAACCCTTTAAGCAAAGGTTTAGAAAAGACGTTGGAAATTTTGCTAAAGCCCGAAGGAAATAACGAATTACCCTACGAACTATTGCAGGAAAACAGGCAGAAGAAAAAGAAAAAACAGTCGCGGGGACTGCGTCATTAACATCAAAAAAACATTTAATTATGAACGAAGTATTAATAGGTTCACTCATTGATAAAGTGGACGCTCAGGAAAGAAAAATAGGAATACAGGAAAATCAGATAAACGAACTCAGGGAAAAAGAAAATATAACTCCTGAAATTAGAGAAGCAGTAAGTCAGTTCAAAACAGCCCTGGAGGGATTACGGACAGATATTAAAAAGCTTTCTTTTCCTGAAAAAGAAATGCGACAACTGTCTGCAACTTTGGAAACAATTAAGATACTATTAAAGCAACCGGTGAAAAAAGAAATAATACACCATCACCCTGCTGCTAAAACTATCTGGGTTGCTGTTGCTTTATTCCTAATAATATGTCTTATCTCAATAGGCTGGTATAATACTTATAAGAAACTGGAATTCTATAAAGCCATGACACAAGGTACCGGTTTGTAAAATTAAAAAGGTGGCTATCTTTAAGCAGATGATTAGGACAGGTAGACAGCGCAAATATTATTGATGGAAACATGAGAAACTCAGTAATTGCAGGAAAGAAGAAAACCAAAGGAAATTTGAAATGTGGCAAAAGTCTTTAGAACTCGAAAAAGAAGCCAAAGAATTAAAACAAAAAGTAAGTGGCGGAGTCAAAAAAAAGCAGTTTTCACTTGACACTTTTACAGTGTTTTGTTAGATTGTTAATGGCCAAGAATAAATGAAGTAATATTTTTTATCATTAATTCTTCTGCAAAGTTAGGCACGAGGGCTGCTGAAGCGTCCATGAACTTCCGACATAAACACAGTCGCTCCCCACAAGGCCATCATTTATTCCGTTGCTTCACTAACTTGATTGCTCTCGGCCTACAGAAGCACCCTAATTAAATTTAAAACTTAAAAAGAAAGATTGTGAATGAAGGAATCCTGAAGAGGGTTCCTTTTGTGTTTACGAACTAATGGGAAATAGGTATACACGATAATATAATTACTCTTTACTTTAACCTTCCTTAAGTCAGGCTCTTAAAGTTGTCGCCCCAAATAATAGCACGTCTACTTAATAGTTCAATAGCGCATTAAAGACTAAGTGGCTGGTCAAAATAGAGATAAAAGAGTCTAGCATGAAATATTTATAAATAAAATACTTTTTAACTATTGATAAATAAAACATTAGTTATATTTTTAAAACCTACATGATTACCGCCAACCAAAACCCAGAACAGCTTGTCAGAGACCAAATAGACAAGATGCTGCACGCATCAGGTTGGCAGGTACAATCTAAAAAGCAAATAAACCTTGCAGCAAGTAAGGGAGTGGCAGTCAGAGAATATCAAACCAATGTTGGCCCTGCTGATTATCTCCTTTTTGTAAATCAAAAGCCGGCCGGTATTATAGAAGCCAAGCGCGAAGAAGAAGGTGTAAGGCTTACGGTGCATGAAGATCAGTCTTCAGAATATGCAACAGCAAAGTTGAAGTATCTTAATAATGATCCTTTGCCTTTTGTCTACGAAAGCACAGGTGAATTAACCCGCTTTACCGATTACCGTGATCCCAAACCTCGTTCACGACCAGTGTTTACTTTCCATCGCCCTGAAACTTTTGACTTGTGGTTAAGAGAGCCTAAAACATTAAGAGCAGGCGTATTTGATATTCCTGCTTTACAACCTGATGGATTACGTGATTGCCAGGTTACTGCCATTACCAATTTAGAAAACTCGTTTCGTAAAAACCTACCAAAGGCTTTGGTACAAATGGCTACCGGTTCCGGTAAAACATTTACGGCTATTACTTCTATTTATCGCCTGCTAAAATTTGCCAAAGCAAAGCGAATCTTGTTTTTGGTAAATACAAAAAACCTTGGTGAACAGGCAGAGCAGGAGTTTAAACGTTTTAAGCCGCAAGACGATAATCGCCTCTTTCCTGAGTTGTATGGCGTTACCCGTTTAAGCAGTTCATTTATTCCTAATGATAGCCAGGTATACATCAGTACTATCCAGCGTTTGTATTCTATTTTAAAAGGAGTAGAACTGGATGAACGAGACGAAGAAGAAGACCCTGCCTCAAAAAAATGGAAACCGAAAGAACCAATGCCAGTGGTATACAATGAAAGAACACCATTGGAGTTCTTCGATTTCATTGTAATAGATGAATGTCACCAAAGCATTTATAATTTATGGAAACAGGTGCTCGATTATTTTGATGCTTTCCAGATAGGATTAACTGCCACCCCTGATAACCGCACCTTTGGTTATTTCGAAAAGAACATTGTATCTGATTACGGTTATAAAAAAGCTGTAGAAGATGGAGTGCTGGTACCGTATAATGTATTTGAAATAGAAACAAAGATCACGAAACAAGGATCGAAGATATCGATTGGTGAATACATTGACACCCGTGAAAAGCTTACCCGCAAAAAGTTCTGGAACCAGTTAGATGAAGAAGTAGAGTATAGTTCAAAGCAACTGGACGATAAAGTAGTTAACCAGAATCAGATTCAACTAATAATTAGGGCTGTAAGAGATGCCTTGCCATCAATGTTTCCTGATCGCTTTACTCCTTCCCCTTCAGGGGAAGGTCGGGATGGGGTTTTTGAAGTACCGAAAATGCTCATCTTTGCCAAGAGTGACAGTCATGCAGATGACATTATACAGATAGTGCGTAAGGAGTTTGCAGAAGAAAACAAGTTCTGCAAAAAAATCACGTATCGCACCGAGAAACCCAAAGATGTATTGCAGCAGTTCCGGATGGAATATTATCCGCGTGTGGCTGTTACGGTTGATATGATCGCTACCGGTACCGATATTCGTCCACTGGAAGTATTGCTGTTTATGCGTGATGTAAAGAGTCGTAGCTATTACGAGCAAATGAAAGGGCGGGGTACACGTACCTGCAGTCTCGAAGAGTTAAGAACGTCTGGTACGCCTGCTGCTAAGTTTACCAAAGATCATTTTGTAATTATTGATGCCATTGGTGTAGAAAAAAGCCAAAAGACCGATAGCCGGCCACTGGAGAAAAAACCGGGTATGAGTTTGAAGGAAGTATTGGAAGGCATAGCCATGGGCAACAAGGAAGAAGAAATGCTAAGCACCCTTGCCAACAGGCTCATTCGGTTAGATAAGCAGATCAATGAAAAAGAAAAAGCCGCTTTTGCAGAAAAAGCAGGTGGCAAAACCATACAGCAGGTGGTGAAGCAATTGCTGAATGCGTATGACCCTGATACGGTAGAAGGTGTAAGGCTGAAGGTGGAAGGCGAAAACCCGGACGCATCTCCCGAAGCACTTCTGTCAACTGTCAACCAACAACTATCAACTCTTGTTGACGACGCTACTGCTATATTCAACGATTGGGAGCTGCGCAATTATGTAATAGATGTTCGCAAGAAATACGACCAGTATATAGATCATATTAACCCGGATGAGATTACCAACATCGGTTGGGTGAAAGATAATAAAGCTGCCGCTGAAAGTTTAGTGCATGATTTTAAGCTCTGGATAGAGCAGCATAAAACAGAAATAACATCGTTGCAAATATTTTACGGCCAGCCATACCAACGTCGTGAATTATCGTATAAAATGATCAGGGATTTAGCAGAAGCCATAAAGACAAACAAACCTGCATTGGCGCCTTTGCATATATGGCAGGCTTACGAACAACTGGAGAAGGTGAGCGGACGGCCAAAGAATGAATTGATTGCATTAGTATCGCTGGTACGTTTGATAAGTGGCGCCGACGCCACCCTTACCAGTTTCGATAAAACGGTAGATAAAAATTTCCAGGAGTGGATCTTTAAGAAACAGGCAGGCACACTAAAGTACACCGAAGAACAGGTACAATGGCTGCGGATGATAAAGGATTATATTGCCAACTCGTTTCATGTTGATAGGGACGATTTCGAACTCGACCCTTTCAACAAGCAAGGCGGGCTGGGTAAGATGTGGCAATTGTTCGGTGAGGAAACCGATGGAATTATTAATGAATTAAATGAAAGCCTGGTTGCCTAATGACAGAGCAAGAATTAAATACTATTATACAAAGCGGTGAAGGTTATAGGATTGAATTTAAGCGTAACGTTAATACGGATCTTTCAAAGGAGTTAGTTGCATTTGCTAATTCGTCCGGGGGAAGAATATTTATCGGTGTTGATGATGATGGAACGTTGCCTGGTATTGCAGTTGACAATTCGCTTAAATCGAAAGTTGAAATGATGGCAAGGGATTGTGATCCCTCGATAGTTATTTCTCTGGAAATTTTTAATCGAATTCTGATAATTCATACGCCGGAAGGGCAGAACAAACCATATCGTTGCACCAGTGGCTTTTATCTTCGCAATGGAGCCAGTTCGGTAAAATTGTCAACAGAAGAAATCAGGGAATTTTTTGCTGCAGAAGGCAAAGTGCATTTCGATGAAATGTTTTCCTCCCTTACCTATCCTGGCGGTTTGAGCGAAGACGTGATTAAAAGGTACATGCAGTTGTCTGGTATTTCTGGGATAATTAATCAGAAAGAATTGCTTTTCAATTTAGGGGTGCTGAACACTAATGATCCTTCAGAAATAAATAACACAGGAGTTTTATTTTTTACACAACATCCCGTTCAATACATTCCTCAAAGTGCAGTAACCTGTGTTGCCTATAAAGGCAATACTAAAGTGGATATTCTTGATAAAAAAACTTTTGACCTCAATCTTATCAGCAATATTGATGAAACCATAGCTTTTTTGAAAAGGCATTTGAACATTGCTTATGAGATTAAAGCAAAAAGACGTGCAGAGAAAATGGAAATACCCGAAGTGGTTTTACGGGAGGCAATTGTAAATGCTGTAGCGCACCGCGATTATTATGAGAAAGGCGCTACAGTAATGATTGAGCTTTTTGATAACCGTCTGGAAATAAGTAATCCGGGGGGCTTGCCTAAGGGGCTTAAAGAAGAAGATTTTGGAAAACGTACATTGGCCAGAAATCCTTTAATTGCTGCCTTATTACATAGGGCAGGTTACATTGAAAAGCTCGGAACGGGAATTCCCCGTATTAAACAAATCATGATCGAAGCCGGATTGCCGGAAGCAGAATTTAAATTTAATAGCTTTTTTACTTGTGTTTTAAAACGACTGATTGTATCAACAATATCTGCTCGTTTAAAAGTGAATCCAAAACGTTTGGAGAAGATATTATACTTATTGCAACAACTGCGACCAAATAACCGGTTGGATATTGCTAAAGCAGCAGAAAAGTATAATGTATCCGGGAGGAGCATTCGAAAGGAATTGCTTTTTCTTCAGCAACTAAAATTGCTAGAAGCTAAAGGAACTACCAAAGACAGGTCTTATGAATTAACGAATGAAGGAAAAGAGTTGATAGAAAGAGCAGGTGGATAGCGATGTCCAGGTGTGTTCCAATAAGTGCCAAATGAATTCCAAATGAGTTTCAAATGAGTTTCAAATGAGTTTCAAATGAGTTCCAAATGAATTCCAAATGCGTTCCAGATGCGTTTCAAATGCGTTCCAGATGCGTTCCAAATGAGTTCCAAGTGAGTTCCAAGTGAGTTCCAAGTGAGTTCCAAATGAATTCCAAATGAATTCCAAATGAGTTCCAAATGAGTTCCCAAGCGAGTCGAAGGTGTTAGGAGATGTTCCATAAGAGACAGAAGAAAAGATTTCCAAAGATGCTTCGAAAAAAATTTCAGTATTTAAATAACCTGCTGCAATAATGTCTGAATGTGTCAAAATATGTCGGAATATGAAGAGAAGAAGCCGGTTCTCGTCTAAACCAGGTTTTTTAGACGAGTTTTTAGACAAGAAATGATATTTATTAACTGAGGTACAATAAGTATGAAGATAAAATCGGAAAAGGATAGATGGGTTTTAAAGCATATCAAAGCCGTAGTAAGTCCGTATTAGGTCGGCTTTGTTGACCATAAATGAAAGAGTAAGGATAACAACATGAATAATTAATTACCAAAAGATTGGAAGTGGATGAAGTTGGGAGAAGTTTATGAACCAAACAACATTGCTATAAAACATCCGTTGCATCGCACTCTTGTACTGCCTAACAATATTGAACAATGAAGGAAGAACAAAATATAAATCAATTACCAAAAGATTGGAAATGGTTAAAGCTGGGCGAAATTGTCTCGCATCTGGGCGACGGGCTTCATGGCACGCCTGTATATACAGAGGAGGGAGACTATTACTTTATTAATGGGAACAATTTAAGCGATGGGAAAATTATTATAAAAGAAAATACTAAGAGAGTTTCGCAGGATCAATTTAAAAAATATAAAAAAGACCTTACTGATAATACAATTCTTGTTTCAATTAATGGCACTATAGGAAATGTTGCTTTTTATAAAAATGAAAAAATTGTGCTTGGTAAAAGTGCCTGTTATTTTAATGTAAAAGAAAGTGTTGATAAACATTATATCAGCTTATTACTTAAAGGGCGGCGTTTTTTAAATTATGCAAACAACTCCGCTACAGGAAGCACGATAAAAAATGTTTCTCTGAAAGCTATGAGGGAATTTGAACTGCCGGTTCCTCCTAAAGAAACGCAACGAGTACTTGTTTCCAAAATAGAAGAACTATTTAGCGAAATAGATAAAGGCATTGAAGAATTAAAAACTGCACAACAGCAATTAAAAGTTTACCAACAAGCTGTATTAAAATGGGCTTTTGAAGGGAAGTTGACGGAGGAGTGGAGAAAAAGCAATGGATCACAGGTTCGAATCCAATCCGGATTACAAGACCTAACAATGGCTGCTGAACCAGAAACAGTTTATGAAAATAATAATGAATTGCCGAAGGGATGGAAGAGGAACTCTATTCTTCATGTTGCAAGTATAAATCCAAAAATTCCTGATAGAGAAAGCTTAGATGGTGATTTAGAGATACAGTTTCTTCCAATGAAACTTGTGGAAGAAATAATTAATAAATTTCATCTAACAGAAACAAAAAAATTTAAAGAAGCACAAAAGGGAAGTTATACTCCATTCATAAATGGAGATATAATTTTTGCGAAGGTTACACCTTGCATGGAGAATGGTAAAATTGCAGTTGTTGATAATTTAAAAAATGGGCTTGGTTATGGGTCATCTGAATTTCACGTTTTAAGATGTTCAGATGAATTGCTTAATAAATATCTTTTCTATTTTGTTGTTCAAGATAGGTTTAGGAATGAGGCACAACATGCTATGACAGGTGCTGTTGGCTTACGACGTGTGCCCAAGCAATTCATCGAAAACTATGCAGTTCCATTACCCCCATTTGTTGAACAACAACAAGTCGTACAGGAAATAGAAAGTCGACTTAGTGTTTGTGATAAGATAGAAGAAACAATAACCAACAGCCTAAAACAAGCAGAGGCTTTAAGACAAAGTATTTTGAAGAAGGCGTTTGAGGGGAAGTTAATAAGCTAAATATGCCTGAAAATTATTCATACATTCCAAATGCAATAGCAGATTACTTGCAAGCGTGGGCGAAGCTGAAGGAGTTGAAGGTGCTTAATACTAAAAAGGATTTTACATCCCAAATTGGTGAATTTATAGCTGCGTCAGTATATGAGGGAAAACCTTCCATAAGTAGTGTTCAAAAAGATTGGGATATTAAACTATCGGATGGAAAGAAAGTGCAGGTAAAGTCACATGCAAAGGCTTCTACTAATAAGAATCGATGGACACCGGTTCCCTATCCTGAAGATGCAGAAATTGATTTATATATCATTGTAGTGTTCACAGAGGACTATAAACTGAAACATTTCTTTGAAGCACCCTGGAAAGAGCTTTGGAATTTATCTAAAAAAGATAAGGCAAGAAGACTTGTAAGATGGAATAAACTTGAGAAATTTGATAGAGTAACACAAGATGATTTTAGAGCCAATAATTTAATAAAACTATTCATACATTAAATGGAATAAACAATAACCAACAGCCTAAAACAAGCAGAGGCTTTAAGACAAAGTATTTTAAAGAAGGCGTTTGAAGGGGAAGTTGATTTATTAATTTTGGGGTATCGAGTGAATAAGTTACGAATCTTTTCAACAGTACATATGATAGAAAGTGCAACAATCAGTAATCCAAAAAGAAATATTAAACCATGCGGCCATGAAGGTTGGTATCCGTACTATGCAGGTTACTCTTCCGAGTTCGTGTCAAAGCTTGTTACGTCATCCAAACTAAGTAGTAAAGCTATTATTATGGATCCATGGAATGGAAGTGGAACAACTACTACTGTTGCGAATAATCTTGGATTTGAGACTCACGGATTTGATCTAAACCCTGTTATGGTCATTGCTGCCAAAGCTTGTTTAGTTAATAGGAACGATTTTGTGAGTTTGAAACCCCTTTCCAATAGGATTATAGAACTTGCCAACAATTTTAATTTTTCCTTTGAAGATAGCGATCCCCTCTGTATTTGGTTCCGTCCTGCAAGTGCTTTTTACTTAAGAAAAGTAGAAAAAGCGCTACAACAACTTCTAATTGATGATAACAAGTATGATTTTCTTTCAAAAGCCGATAATTTTAGTCATATTTCAAGTATCTCTGCTTTCTATTATGTTGCACTTTTTCGAACTATAAATGGTTTCCTACATTGTTTTAGACCTACTAATCCTACATGGATTAAATTTCCGGAATCACTTTTAAACAGAAAAGGTCCCTCAGATCAAAGGATAAGAGATACATTTCTGGCCGAAGTAAAATCAATGCTTGAATCAGTAAAATCAGACCAGGTGAATGTTAAAAATCATCAATTCTCATGCATAGCTTTAGCATCATCATCTAATTTGCCATCAGATTCAAATAGCATAGACTGTATAATAAGCTCTCCCCCTTACTGCACTAGAATTGACTATGCTGTAGCAACAATGCCTGAACTGACACTTTTAGGCTTTCATCCAAACACATCACTTAATACCTTACGACGAAATTTAATAGGCACATCTACGGTGCCTGCAAAAGCACCAATAGTTCGGAACCAATGGGGTCTTACATGTACAACTTTCTTGGATGAAATTTATAATCATGATTCAAAAGCTAGTAAAACCTATTACTATAAAAGTCATTTACAATATTTTGATTCCATTTTCAATTCAATCATTGAAATTGAAAGAACTTTAAAGAAAAACGGAACTTGTGCTATTGTAGTACAAGATTCACATTATAAAAATATTTATAACAATCTGCCCTTGATTTTTTCTGAAATGGCTTCTGAAGTCGGCTTGCATTTAGTTAGGGAGGAACGCTTTCCTTCTAATAAGAATATGGCAAAGCGAAATCCAGAAGTAAAAAAGTATAGAACTCATATTACTGCATCCGAATCTGTGTTATGTTTTAAAAAGTAAACCCAAAAAAATGAGTAGTGAAAATCCTGTTATTGATCTAATAAATGCAATTGACCACAAACTTCAAAAAGTTCATACTCAAAGTCTTGACCTTTCGTTTAACGAGCTTCTTGATATGCGCAAAGAAGGAGAGCTAAAAATCGACCCGGAATATCAAAGAATATTTAGATGGAGCGAAGGTGCAAGATCAAGATTTATTGAATCTCTTCTTCTTGAAATGCCTGTTCCTCCTATCTATGTTATAGAGGAAGACGACGGTAAGTATCTGCTGATTGACGGTTTACAAAGAATCTCATCTTATCTACATTTGAGAGGGCAGTTGGATGGTCCTCATCTTGATCCGATAGTAGTGATGGGGGGAAAATTAATTTTGATTGATTGTGATATTGTGCAAGAATTGAATGGTAAAACTTACGATGAATTAGGTTCAGCGTTACAAATCAGACTTAAGAGAGCGTTTATAAGGGTAGAGGTAGTTCGAAAAGGGAGTGATCCGAGATTTAAGTACCATATGTTTAAGAGACTAAATACTGGAGGTAATAATCTCTCTCCCCAGCAAATTAGAAATTCAAGCATTAGACTTTTAGATCCGACTTTTAATGATTTTATTATTAGAATGAGTAAAGAGGAACATTTTAAGATTTGCACTCAATATCTCTCTTACGAACAAACCCTTGAAGCATATGATCAAGAGCTCGTTCTAAGGTTTTTTGCTCTTAAGAATGACCAAGAAAACTTTGTTCATGGCGTCGCTGATTTTCTCACAGAGTACATGGAATCAGTTTCTGATTTAGAGTTAGGAAGGAATAGAAGCTTTGATTATGCAGTAGAGCAAGTAAACTTTGAAAAAACCTTCGAAGTTTTAGCAAATTCAATAAGCGAACATTCTTTTGGTTACGCAAATAAAGCCGGAAAAATCGTAAGAGGATTTGGCATATATCAATATGAAGCTTTTACAATAGGATTGCAAAGTATTGTTGATACGTTAGACGCAGGAAGTGAAGTACAAATGACTATGTTAAATGGTACAATTAGAAATATCAAGCTTGACCCCGTTTTTATAAGTCTTACTACTGGTGGCGGTAAGAATTCAAAGGGACAAATGAAGGCAAGAATTGGTTTTGTTAAAGACAAACTGATGGAGGCATTTCAATTATGAATTTAGAATCTATATGGGCTCAGATTGAACAGGAGCAAACCTGGCGCACAGACGAAATTAGATTTTTCGATAACCAAGCATCAAAACTAAGTGAGAGTGATCAGGATAAATTTCGTCGCGCTAATATTTTGTTGCTTTACGCTCATTACGAAGGATTTTGCAAGTTTGTATTTACGATCTATGTTGATACAATTAATAACGAAGGGATCAGATGTAATGATGCGAACTTCTTTTTAGTAGCTGCAACATTGGAAAATGTGTTTAAAGAATTAAGAAACCCTGATAGTAAGGCTTTAGAATTTAAACATTCACTACCAGATGATAAAAAATTACACGTCTTTGCACGAGATAAACAATTTATTGAGAGGTCAACAACATTTCAACAAAGAACTATTGCTATTCCAGAAACAGTTGTTGATACAGAATCCAATTTAAAACCTGTAGTGTTAAGAAAAAACCTCTATCGTTTAGGCTTTCCACATGATGCGTTACAGGATGTAGAAGGTTCTATTTCAAGGCTTTTAAATATTCGGAACGAGATTGCACATGGAGCAAATAGCCGCGGTGTTACCAATACAGAGTATGAGTCTTTGCGTAGATCAGCATTTAAAGTAATGGACACAATTAAACGTTATATCATGGACGCCTTAACTTCTAAAGAGTATTTGCGTGCCTCGTAATCCCGCTATAATCTATTCGTTCAAGGAGGAATATATGCTAAAAGTCAAAAATAGTATAATTAAAGAGTAGACGATGAACGAAATGCGACGCAACGATGTCATTCGGAGTTACTTCAGCTTGTACCAAAATCCTAATTACAAAAATGTCAACTAATCAAATAGTTTCTAAAGTCTGGTCGTTTTGCAATACTCTTCGTGATGATGGTGTAGATTGTCTGAATTAGGATTTATTTGATTTAAAGATGAAAGGATTATGTCTATGAAATACGAGGATATAACACATAAGATAATTGGCGCAGCAATGAAGGTGCATTCAGTTCTGGGCAATGGATTCCAGGAAGTGATTTATCAAAGGGCTTTAGCAATTGAAATGGAGAAACATGGATTAGAATTTAAGCGGGAATTAGAGATGGGTATTTATTACGATGGAATAGACATAGGAACCAGAAGGGTGGACTTTTTTGTAGAAGACCAGGTAATGGTAGAGTTGAAAGCATTAATTAAACTCGAAGATGTTCACCTGGCACAGGCAATGAACTATTGCCAGGCGTATGGTTTACCAATAGGATTGTTAATCAACTTTGGTTCAAAAAGTCTTGAGTTTAAAAGAGTGTACAATGTTAATCATCCAGAAAACAAAAAAACTGTCTGAATTAGAATTTGTAAGATTTAAAGATGATAGGATGATAGATACAACGGGTAAAATCCTTCAATCCTTTAATCCTAAGAATCTTAATTCAGACAATAAAAATCTTAATTCAGACGATAAGAATGAGCACGAACCAGATAGTATCGAAAGTATGGAGTTTCTGTAACACGTTAAGAGACGATGGAGTAGGATACGGAGACTATTTAGAGCAGTTAACCTACCTGCTGTTTTTGAAAATGGCAGACGAATATACCAAACCTCCTTACAATCGTAAGCTGCCAATACCAAATGAATATAATTGGCAAAGCCTTACACCCTTGCGTGGTGCAGAGCTGGAGGTTCATTACACAACCTTGCTTAGGGAGTTGGGTAAGGAGAAAGGCATGCTGGGACAGATATTTACCAAGAGCCAAAATAAGATACAAGACCCTGCCAAGCTGTACAAACTAATTGACCTGATAGATAAGGAGAACTGGGTAATGATGGGTGCAGATGTAAAGGGCGATATCTACGAGGGCTTGCTGGAGAAGAATGCAGAAGATACGAAGAGCGGTGCAGGTCAGTACTTTACTCCACGTTCGCTGATAAGGGCAATGGTAGAATGTGTTCGTCCTGAACCGATGCATACCGTTGCCGACCCGGCATGTGGGACCGGTGGTTTCTTTTTAGCCGCTTACGATTTTATTGTTGCCAATTATGATATGGATAAAGATGAAAAGCACTTTATAAAGTTCAATACCTTCTATGGCAACGAGATAGTTGCAGGCACAAGAAGGCTTGCACTGATGAACCTGTTCCTGCACAACATTGGTGATATAGACAGCGGCAGCAGTATATCTCCGGCAGATGCCCTGATTGCTCCGTCGGGTGTTTATTATGATTATGTATTAGCCAATCCACCCTTTGGTAAAAAGAGCAGTCAAACCTTTACCAGCGAAGAAGGCGAACAGGAAAAAGAAGACCTTACCTACAACCGCCAGGACTTTTGGGCAACCACCAGCAACAAGCAACTGAACTTCGTTCAGCACATCCGCTCAATGCTAAAGACAACTGGCAAGGCAGCGGTAGTTGTTCCGGATAATGTATTGTTTGAAGGCGGGGCGGGTGAGACAGTGCGTAAAAAGCTGTTGGAAACAACAGATGTTCACACCATCCTTCGTTTGCCCACGGGTATCTTTTATGCCAATGGCGTAAAAGCAAACGTTATCTTCTTCGACAATAAACCCAGCAGCAAAGACCCCTGGACAAAAGAGATCTGGTTCTACGACTACCGCACCAATATTCACCACACCCTGAAAAAGAACCCATTAAAGCTTAGCGACCTGCAGGAGTTTGTCACCTGCTATAATGCCTCAAACAGGTTTAAGCGTGTTGAAACATATCATGCTGTTGATAATCCTGAAGGAAGATGGAGGAAGTTTGATTATGATGAGATTGTTGCCCGTGATAAAACCAGTTTAGACATCACTTGGCTAAAAGATAAATCACTTGCTGACTTAGATAACCTTCCTGACCCTGATGTTTTGGCAGAGGAGATTGCAGAGAATTTGGAGAGTGCGTTGGGGAGTTTTAGGGAGGTGTTGAGGAGGTTGAAGGCAGCGGGATAAATAATAATTGATGAAAGAACGATAGTGAATGATCGAGAAGATTTTACTGTAACAATATCACGAATGGAAGAAAGCGCTATAGTTTACGTTTTTAATTTTAAAGACTTTAAAGACGTGGTAATGGGAGGACTTGATAAAACAGGCAAATCAATAAAGTTTCTTAGAAGGAAGATAGCTGCCTCATTTTTATTGATCCCCGGTCTTTTAATTTGTGTTTTAATTGCTTATCAATTTCCTAAATACAGTTTTCTTATTGCCATCACCATCGTTCTGTTTATATTCTACTTTCTTTATATACTTTATTTAATCCTGAAATATTACCTGTTTAAAAAAAAGTTGAGAAAGTATGAGAAGTCTTTCGAAAAGATTAAGTATCAAAAGACGATAGTTACTGAAGAGGCTATAACAATTGAAACAGATATTGAAAGCGTTACATCAAAATGGCAAGAAGTCTCTGATGTAGTTTTTGAAGAAGGAGTTACAACATTTAAAAATGGAAACAACACCTATTTCTTCATTGAACGAAGTATGGATGCCGGTCATGTAAAACAATTGAAAGAGATGCTAACGAAAAAAGCTAACCAAATTTAAATTCCACCTTTACCAGTGTTTGTCGCTAGCAAACACAGATGAACAAAGGTTGATGAAGAACACGCAACAGCGGCAGGACAAGGGATAACCAATAATTAAAAAAAGCTAAATACTTATTCTGCGCATGAACAAAATGGGACGCTTTAGTGCTGTTGTGGAACACCTCGAACAACACGGGGAACGGCGCAACAAATTGCAAACCGCAACGACTCACAATCATTTAGCAGTAACCGTAAGCGTAGACATTGACAAGCCTTTTTTGCCAAAGCCGCCACTGCTTTTTTCTATAAACATTTTATTATTTCCAAACAAGGTATTCATTGTTGAGGTCTCGGTGGTACACGCCTTAACCTCATTAGCCAGTGCAGTGTACAGCCCATCTATTTTATCGGAGAGGGAAACGATTTTGAAAGAACTGATGGTATAAACGGTGGTCATAGCACCACTAACCAGCATCTTTTTAGGCTTCAGCCATATTTTGATCTGCGCCAGCTCATTATCGTCTCTCATCTCCTGGATATTGTTTGCTTCGGCAGGCTGGAGTTTAGTTTGTATTTCCAGGTGTTTTTCAGCAAACTGTTTAATGTTGTTAGTTGCTGCGGATGAGTCGCCAAGCCATAAGTTGCACATTTTATCCTGGGCAATGGTTACACTACTAACAATCAGGAAACAAGCGAAGAAGATGCTTTTCATATAGGTTGTTATTCAGTTATGAAAGGCTAAAATAGGTTTTTGTGCTGAAGATGGTGTGGTTGAAAATCACAAATTTTTGTTGCCTTTGCAGGTTCTTTACCTGCTGACAAAGATGAACAAAGGGCCGGTGGCTAAGAAGCCGCAACAGTGGCAGGTCAAGCGGTAGTGCATAACTTAAAAAATACGAATTCAGGATGTTTGTATGCTTTTTACGGTTTTGGCTAAACCAAACGCAGATTTGGATAAATCCGGCCGGCTAAAGCGCTCCACCTTTGTATCAACAAAAGAAAAACTGTTATGCGTGTATTTGTCACAGGAGCCACAGGCTTCATCGGTACTGCCATTGTGCAGGAATTAATAAATGCCGGCCACCAGGTATTGGGGCTGGCCCGGTCTGACGCATCGGCTCAAAAGCTGATCGATGCGAGCGCAGAAGTCCTCCGGGGTGATCTGGAAGACCTCGAAAGCCTGCGCAGCGGAGCTGCCCAATCAGACGGCGTGATCCATGCCGGGTTCATCCACGACTTTACCCGGTTCCAGGAAGTTTGTCACATAGATAAAATAGCCATTGAAACCATCGGAGAAATATTGGCCGGCTCTAACCGCCCGTTTATTGTTACATCCGGTACGGCCCTCGTTAGCCCGGGAAAGCTGGCAACCGAAGATATCATCCCACCGTTCAACCCGGCCTGGCCGAGGGCTTCTGAACAAGCAGCAGATACTGTAGCATCCCTGGGTGTCCACGCAGCAGCTATTCGCTTATCACCATCAGTGCATGGAGACGAGGATAAACACGGATTTATACCCATACTGGTTAGTACCGCTCGCGAAAAAGGAGTTTCCGCTTATGTTGGCGAAGGACTAAACCAATGGAACGCCGTACACCGGCTGGATGCAGCCCATTTGTACAGATTGGCTTTAGAGAACGTTGTACCGGGAACTCGTTTTCATGGTTCTGCCGAAGAAGCCATCACAGTTAAAACGATAGCCGAAGCCATCGGCAAACAACTGAATATACCGGTAATTTCGGTAGCGCCGGAAGCAGCCGCTGAACATTTTGGATGGTTCTCACACATGGCAGCGATCGACTGCCCGGCATCGAGCAGACGGACACAGGAACAATTGAATTGGCACCCAACGCACTCCACCTTGCTTGCCGATATTGAGAATGGCATTTATACCAAATAAGAAACGATGAAAATTATAGTAACGGGTTCTTTAGGGAACATCAGTCAGCCTCTGACAGAAATATTAGTTGCCCAGGGACATGCGGTGACCGTTGTAAGCAGCGACCCAAAAAAAAGACAGCTATTCAAAAATCAGGCGCAATGCCGGCCATTGGCTCGATCTCCGATGTAAGGTTTTTGACCAATACTTTCAAAAGCGCGGACGCAGTTTATGCCATGATTCCCCTGAGTTTTACCGAACCTGATTTGGGCGACTATCTGCACAGGATGGCGCAAAATTATAAACAGGCCTTTAAAGAAGTTGGCACTAAACGGATTGTACTCATGAGCGGTTGGGCGGCAGACCTGGTCAAAGCCGAAAACGTAGAAGACGTATTAGATGGACTGGATGCCTCCATCACGATCATGCGGCCAGCGGCTTTTTATACCAACTTCTACCAGTCCATCGACCTAATCAAAGGCAAAGGTTTTATCGGCAAATTCCTGACGCTGCGTTATTCCGGCCTATGGGCCTTACTGACCGGCAAGACCGGCTTATTGATGGGGAACTATGGCGGAGAAGACCGGATCGTTTTCGTATCGCCAAGGGATATCGCCGATGCCGTTGCGGAGGAACTGCTATTATTGCCCAAAGAGAAAACCATCCGTTACGTAGGCAGTGAGGAAATGACCTGTAACGAAGCAGCAAAGATCATTGGCAGCGCCGTGGGCAAGCCCTGGTTAAAATGGGCGTTGCTTTCGGACAAGGAAATGTTGCAGGGATTGAAGATGGCCAAAATTCCGGAGAAGCTGGCGGAGACCTTAGTGGAAATGCAGGCAGCCATGCACAGCGGCAAGACGCTGGAGAACTTCCACCGAAACCAGCCCAAAATGGGTAAGGTAAAACTCGCTCATTTCGCTAAAGAGTTTGCCGTAGCCTATCATAAAAAATAACGAACTTTATCATAGCTATGAATAATACCCAGCTTTTCCATTTTCATACGATCACCGAATATCAACGGGTGGCGGGGCTGCCTAAACCGGCACACCCGCTGATCAGCCTGGTACACATGAATGACCTGAATAGGCCCTTGGAGGAAGGCAAGTTCAGTTTGATCTATGATTTTTATTCGATCTCGATGAAAAGAGTGAAAAACGCTAAATTTAAATACGGCCAGCAGGCCAGCGATTTCGATGAAGGTGTACTGTTCTTTATGTCACCAGGTCAAGTCTTTGGAATGGAAATTGAAAAGGGCAGCGTTATCCACCGTCCTGAAGGCTGGATGATCCTCATCCACCCGGATTTTTTATGGAGCTCCCCGTTGGCTAAAACCATCAAACAATACGAATTCTTCAATTACTCGGTTTATGAGGCGCTTTACTTATCCGACAAAGAAGAAACAATGCTTACTACCATCGTGCAAAATATCGAGCAAGAATACCACGCCAATATTGACCGGTTTAGTCAAAGCGTGATCATTGCCCAACTGGAACTATTGCTTACCTATTCGGAAAGGTTTTATCAACGCCAGTTCCTTACCCGCAAGATCGCCAGTCACGAGATCCTGTCCAAACTGGAAGATTTACTCACCAATTACTTTACCAGCGGCGCCCTTGCTCAGAAAGGATTGCCCAGCGTTACCTATATTGCCGAAAACTTGAACATCTCGCCGGGTTACCTGAGCGGCCTCCTCAAATCCCTCACTGGCCAAAATACCCAGCAGCATCTTCACAACAAGCTTATCGAATTGGCTAAAGAAAAGCTCTCAACCACCAACCTATCGATCAGCGAGATCGCCTACGAGTTAGGTTTTGAACACCTGCAATCCTTCAGTAAACTTTTCAAGACCAAGACCACTCTCTCGCCGTTGGAGTTCCGTCATTCTTTTAATTGAAAAGTTCAAGTCGAATTTTTCCCTTTTGCGGGTTGATTATTCATTCTCAATGACTTTTCCTGCTGGCGATGAAGCAATCAATGTGTTAAATACCCCATTTCTCAGCGCATGTAGCACAGCACTAACAATTGGCTATAGGCGGTCAACTCATAAGTTATGGTACTGGCGGAAAACAAAAGTAACAAGCGCATAGTGAAGTTAAAGCTTATGTCTCTTCGCCCAAGTTACTGATGTGAAATAGAAATAGAAATAATATCTTTGTGACCAAATAAACCTCTGTTAACTTAGGTAAAGTTGGTATAGTACGACGAATTGAATCGAGTAAAAAATCGAGTAAAAATATAGAAGTAGTTCTTTTTCAATAGGTTATGAGCTGGGAGAGAATCCGCTCGGGACCTCTGCACAAAAGGCTGTCTCAAAACTAAAGTTGTGAGGCAGCTTTTTTTATTGAGCGCTGCAGGGGTATCTATACGAGCAGCGTTTTCAAGAGGGTATTTCTTTGATGCTTTTGGGTATGTAATCTTATTAACCTTCATGTTAAGTCCGTTTTTTATTCGCTCCTCTTTCATACGATCAAATAATTCTTCAGTATTACAAACAACAATTATGCAAGTCTTATCTCAAAAGATAAAGCTTACAAAGATTGGTTAAGCGAACTTAAAAAGAGAATACAAACTTCTCAAATAAAAGCAGCGATTAAAGTAAACAGCGGATTGCCGGACTGGTAGTGTCCATGAAATAATAGTAAAGCAAAAAGAAGGTAATTGGGGGAATGCAATTATTGGTCAGCTTTCGAAAAATCTGGCTTCATCTTTTTCAGGTATGAAAGGTTTGTAAGAGCAAACCTCTTTTCTATTTGTAAGTGGTTTCTGTTTTATCAACCTTATTTTGCAAGAGGATGTCCTAAGTATATCATTACTAAAGTCATTAAAAGAAAGGGTGTTTCAATTAAAGCAGTTTTCATATTGCCGGCCTTTAAAGACAAAGCCATAATAAGCAGCATGAGCACTGCATTAACAACATTGCCAATAAAAAAGGTTTTTGGAAAAAGAACCATAACGCCGACACCAAAAGAGAGAATACCAATTACCATTGATAAAGGTTTGGTTATACCTGATTGAGAAAACATATCGGCTTCTGCAGCAGATGCGTTATTCGTTATTGCTGCCCAGCCGTGTTTTAAACTTAGAAAGGCGGTAATAAGGATGAGTATACCACTAATAATTTTCATGCAGTTTTTTTGTTTTAGAGAAAAGCAGGCCGGATCGTAATCCGCCTGCTTTTTGATGTGTTTTAAATATTCATTCCGCCAGAAGCTTCAATACGTTGTGCGTTTATCCACTTTGCTTCGGGCGTGCATAAAAATGCAACTATGCCGCCAATATCTTCTGGTAAACCTACGCGACCCAAAGCCGTAGCGCTTGCAACTGACTTATTTACCTGTTCATTATCTCTTACAAGTCCGCCGCTAAAATCTGTTGCAATAGCTCCGGGAGCAACTGCATTTACATTAATGCCTCGTGTGCCCAATTCTTTTGCAAGGTATCTGCCAAGTACTTCCACCGCACCTTTCATACTGGCATAAGCGCTTGAGCCAGGATAGCTAAAACGTGCCAGGCCGCTTGAGAGGTTTACAATGCCACCTCCGTCGTTAAGAAAAGGTAATGCCTTTTGCGTAAGGAAGAACACACCCTTAAAATGAATGTTCATTACCTCGTCAAATTGTTCTTCTGTGGTTTCGCTAAATAAGGCATGTAATCCTGTGCCTGCATTGTTTATAAGGAAGTCGAAGTGATCGGCATTGAATGTATCTTTTAATACATCTTTCAATTGCACAAAAAAAGCATCGAAACTTTTTACGTTACCTGCATCCAGTTGCAACGCTGCTGCCTGTTGCCCCATCTGCTCAATTTCTGCAACTACTGCGAGTGCCTCTTCTTTTTTGAGTTATAGGTAAGCACTACCTGGATGCCTTTTTTGCCAAGACTAAGCGCCATGTTTTTACCAAGTCCGCGGCTGCCGCCGGTGACTAAAGCGATCTTTTTGTTTTCCATCTTGATTTACTATTTAAAAAGTGATATAGCAAAGGTGAGACGAAAACAAAGAACAGTATTTGCAAACATCAATCTATTGTTTGCAAAATTCAAATATACTTTTAAGAGCGATAAGCTACCGGAGCAAATGAAGTTTGTTTTCTGAAGAAGTTGGAGAAATGCGCTACTTCTTCAAAACCCAGGCTGTCGGAAATTTCAGAGATATTCCAGTCAGTTTGTTTCAACAAAATCTTAGCTTCCTGTATAACCCTGCCGCTAATCATTTCGGTGGTTGTTTTGCCTGTGTTTTCTTTTAATACTTTGTTTAAATGGTTTACATGAACAGCGAGGCGATCTGCATAATCTTTGGCTGTTCTCAACGTAAGCTTTTGCTGCGTTGATTCAATAGTAAACTGGCGCTCGAGCAGTTCGATAAATAAAGAAACAATCCGCGCCGAAGCATTATGTGTTGGATAAAGAGCTGCAGCAGGCTGTAACTTTTGTCCGTGGTGGATCAGCTCTAAAATGTAATTGCGCAGCAAGTCGTATTTATAAGCATAATCAGACGATAACTCTTTTGTGCATTTTACAAAAACGGCAGTCAATTCCTTCCATTCTTCGTCTGCAATCCGGAATACCGGATTGCCGCCAGGTTTAAAAACAGGAAGGTTGTCTATTTCCATCCCGCTTTTATTTTTAACTAAAAACTCATGGGTAAAAATGCAGAAGAAGCCCGACTGGTCTTCATCTTGGGGAAGATAGTGATACGGTATTTTAGGCGTTGCAAATAAAAGCGTATTGCCTTCCACCTCAATAACCTTGTCGGCATATTCTACCTTATACCTGCCTCTCAGCAAACTAATTTTATAATAAGCCCTCCTGTTATAAGGCATTACAGGTCTTACCTTCAGGTTGGCTATTACGTCTTCGTACCTGAACACATTAAAATGACCTGTTTCTTTAGATATTTCCGCAGGAAGAGAAGTTGCTATATGATCATAAAATTCTTTAACTGAAGTTGTTTTCATTGCCGTATAGGTTTGTAAATATCAAATGTACAGAAGCCTGGTGAAAGAGTTGAAGGACTTATTGGCAGCGTTAGCGGTTCGACGACTTATGCAATGAGATCGGATCAAGATGAAGGAGGCAAAGGTAAATTGCAGGTGTTACGCCAAGTGGAAACAACTCATTGTAAAGATATGTCAGGATTTTTTTATAACTGTTGCGCGCACTCACTTCGTTGAGTGCAATATCAAAGACAAAGAGTATAATTTGCCCGATTTACCTTATAGTAAATACCTGAATTAGTAAAGCTATATTGGTCGCAGAAAAAAGCGATTTGGTCGGCATTCGCTCCCTTACAACAGTTCTTGCATAAGGAACATCTGCAGTTAGGTGCCGCGCCAAGCATAGGCATTCAAGCGGGCGGAGTTCTGTTGCAAGAACATTTAAGCTGGGCGGCTTGAGCTTCGCCAGAAAATTTTCGATGCTTTAGCAAACAAAAAAGTTTTTTATTAATTTCAAATATTTGTCTTAATAAAAAATAAAATAAAATAGTAAATAAATTCATCTACTTTTCAATCAATTATTAATTATGCAAAACAGAAGAAGATTTTTAAAACAAACCAGCGCAGCTTCATTAGGTGGTTTAATGTTTTCAAAACTACCTGCCTCCTTTTCAAACAATGCAATTATGCCTGCTCCCGGCTTACAGTTGTTTACCTTTTTTAATGTAATTGATAGCGACGTAAAAGGCACGCTTCAAAAGATAGCCGATACAGGGTACAAAAACATTGAGTCGGCTTTTAGTAAAAAAGGTGGCTATTATGGAATGAAGGCAAAAGAATTTGCTTCAATGCTGAATGGTATGGGCATGAGCTGGAAGTCTCATCATGTGCTGGGAGCTCCTTTTAAATTGCCCCCCGGTGCTAAACTACCTGCGGGACCTGATGGTAAGCCAATTTCTCTTCCGCCTATGCTTAACCTTCGCGATAATTATCAGCGTTTGATAGATGAAGCAGCAGAAGGAGGGGTTGAATATCTGGTATGTGCCAATATACCAATCACTACCATGGATGATATGAAAAGTTCAATAGCGGTATTGAACAAAAGCGGGGAATTAGCCAAAAAAGCAGGACTTCAATTTGCCTATCACAATCATGATGCAGAATTCAGAGCAGTAGAAGGGAAAATTCCTTACGATTTGTTCTTGTCGGAAACAAATCCGGATGTTGTAAAAATGGAGTTGGACCTTGCCTGGGCCATTAAAGGTGGAACTGATCCTGTTGCATTATTTAAAAAACAACCAGGTCGTTTTCCAATGTGGCATGTAAAGGATTTGGATAAAGAAAGAAATGTGATACTACCGCTTGGTGAAGGCACTATTGATTTTAAACCTATTTTTAATGCAGCTTCTATAGCAGGAATGAAATATATTTTTATAGAGCACGACATGCCTGCGGACCCATTTAAGAGTATTGAAACAAGTATCCAAAATTTAAAGCAGTTATCAGTTCGATAAAAAAGCAGATATTATTTTGCTTAAGGACTTGTCATGAAAAATTTAAAAAGCTTTTTAGCAATTTTCCCGGTCATACTCATTTATTTTTTATGTATTGCTTTAAAGCCAAAACAAAACTATAACTACTTCACTAACTCTTTATCAGATAGCGTTCAAATAGAAACAGGCGTTATATCAGGGACTCAAAATGCAGATAGAAGTATTTCCATTTTCAAAGGAATTCCTTTTGCAGCTCCTCCGGTAGGAAATTTTCGATGGAAAGCACCTCGACCTGCACAAATGTGGCAAGGTGTAAAAAAATGTGTTGCATTTGGGGCAAGTCCTATGCAAGCTAAGCCGGCAGCTTTTAGTATGTGGTCAGAAGAGTTCTTAATTCCTAAAGAGCCAATAAGCGAAGATTGTTTATATCTCAATGTCTGGACAGGTGCAAAGTCAAACAAAGAAAAAAGACCAGTACTGGTTTGGATTTATGGCGGCGGCTTTACCAGCGGAGGCAGCGCAGTTCCTATTTATGACGGCGAAGCCTTCGCTAAAAAAGGGATTGTATTTGTAAGCCTTAATTATCGTGTTGGTGTCTTTGGTTTTTTTGCTCATCCCGGCCTTACCAAAGAATCTCCAAATAATGCTTCAGGCAATTATGGTTTAATGGACCAGGTGGCAGCATTGAAATGGGTACAAAAAAATATTGCTGCTTTTGGTGGTGACCCTGCTAATGTAACCATTGCAGGCCAATCTGCTGGTTCTATGAGTGTCAACTGCCTGGTAGCTTCGCCCCTTGCAAAAGGACTGTTTGCAAAAGCGATTGCCGAAAGTGGTGCAAACTTCTCAAAAGGATATTCCCACTTGCAACAGGCAGAACAGGATGGTATAAAGCTGGCTGAAAAAGTAAATGCAAAAACAATTGCAGAACTTAGAAGTATGCCTGCTGACCAGTTATTTCAAAAGGCGCAAGGCATGAGAGGACCAATCGTTGATGGTTATGTATTGCCACAAACTATCGCTGAGATATTTGCAGCAGGCAAAGAAAACGATGCAGCACTTTTGACAGGTTGGAACCAGGATGAAGGGTTGCTTTTTAGTCCCATTAAAAATGCTCTTGATTATCGTAAACAAGCTGCCCAACAATATGCTGCCGACTCTGCTGATTTTCTAAAATATTATCCTGCTTCCACTGATGCAGAGGCTGCGGCTTCTCAGTTGAATATTTCCCGTGACATGATTTTTGGTGCTCAGAATTATACCTGGGCAAACGTTGCCAGTCGGCAAGGCAAAAAAGTGTATGTATATCGTTTTACAAGAAAGGTTCCGGCAACAGGTGAATATGTAAAGTATGGGGCTTTTCATACCGGCGAGGTTCCTTATGCCTACGATAATTTAAAATTTGTAAACCGTCCATGGGAAGAAACAGACCGAAAGCTGGCAGAGGTAATGTCTTCTTTTTGGATTAACTTCATTACCACCGGAAATCCTAACGGCAAAGGTCTTCCCGCCTGGCATCCTTACGAAGTAAATGGTAAAAAAATCATGGAATTAGGTATAACCCAGGAAGCAAAACAAATACCTGATGCAGCAGCTTTAGATTTTATTGCACGTAAAATGGATGGAAGCTTATAAGTATAGGATGTAAATAATTAGATTTATTTTAAATTATCAGCTCTAAAAAATCGTATTAGCTTTAGTTGACCCGCCCATTGGCTAATCCTAAACTATGTGCTTTATAAAAACAATAAGTAATAGTTTTCTGTAATTATAAAGGGCAGAATAACACCAGCTTTAACAAGGGTGGAAAATGAGCAATAATATTACAAATGAAAACTTACTCAACTACCATTTTCAACTGCATATATTTCTGAATACTTTTCAGGTTGTGCCCTTTTTCTTTCATCGAACTGATAAAAGCTGGTGTCGTTCCGGTTGCTTTTGCACTTATAACATCTTCCAGCGACACATTCGCAAATCCAAGTTTTTTATATTGCAGTATTAAATCAGCAGTTATGTTTTGAGATTTCATCGTAATTGCGTCGTGCAGGGTAATGTCTTTAAAGCCCATATCCTGAAAATTCCTGATATACGAGCTTGTAACACCCAATGATTTTAATGGTATTATATCCTGCAAGGAAATATTTGTGTAACCTATATCCTCAAAGCTTTTTATATAGTCTGCTGTTATGTTTTGTGCTTTTGTGGTAATGAGCTCAGAAGCAGACATATTGTTATAACCCATCTTCCTGAAGTTTTTAATATAGTCCGCAGTAATACCCTGCGATTTCATAGCAATCAGGTCACTGCTTGCAAGATTGTCATAACCTGCTTCTTTAAGCGAACGGATATAATCAGCATCTATATTTAATGACTTGATAGCAATAATATCTTGTGCTGATGGATTCTCTGGATCACCTTCATTATACTCTTTTCTATCATCTTTCACAGATGCCTTTCCACGGGTTGGCTGCTTGCCTTCTTTTTTGGCAGCGCTTTGTATATCTGCTAAATATTTTCCATCAATACCCTGCGATTTAAAAGTTATAAGCTGGCCGGCTGAAACATTTGTATACCCGGCCTTTTTAATATCCCGGATATAATCACCCGTGATACCTAAAGATTTTAAAGGGATAAGGTCTTGAAGGCTTATATTTTGCAGTCCCTCACTTTTTAAGGATTGAATATAGGCAGCATCTACTTTCAGTGATGCTAAAGGTATAAGATCATTCTTTCCCGGTTTGGTATAACCGTTCTCTTTCAGCATCTGCACGTACGATTTTTTTACATCAACCATAAAAAACACCATCAGATCGCGGTCTTCGTCAGCATCAATTCCCTCTTTGTGCAGGTAATTGTTAAACGCTTTATCTGCGATAAATTTATAACGGCCCATACCCTGATCACCTTCAAACTTTCCGGTAAACTGCATGGTTCCTGCCTCCCGTATCAATGTAAAGGTGCCTGGCTTTTCTCTTTGAAAATCCTTGAATTCGCTTATCGGAAAAGTGGAACCACTGAAAGAGCTCTGATCATCTCCATCATTTTTAAATTGTATGGATAACTTATCATTTTTAATGGTACCAAACCAAACGCCCTCAGTTTCCAGCTCGCGGTTATGTTGATAATGCTCTTTTTGCGTATTCTTTTTTGCAGAAGAGGATTGTGCCAAAGCAACTGGTTTATTCAACAGGCATACAGATATTACAAGTACGGGTAAAAGAAAGAGATACTTCCATGCAGTGTTTACATTCGATTTTTTTGCGGTCATCATAATTACTCTTTTTTTAAGAAGTGATTGATTATAATTAGTTGTGAGACTAAGCGGGAAATGCGGGGCAGAAACCTTGAGCAGATTTATCTGATAGCTTGTTTTGTCAACCTTTTCTTGTGTTAGCATAAGGTCGTCGGTTAAAAATTCCAGGTTATTCTCCAATTCCTTACGGTAGAGCCAGGCAAACGGGTTAAACCATTGAAAGATCAATGCTATTTCTGCTAACAGGATGTCGAGACTGTGTTTGTGTTGTATGTGAATTTTTTCATGCAGCAAAATCTGGTTATAAGTATCCCAATCGTATTTTTCAGGATTTATAAAAATGATATTACCGAAAGAACAAGGCGCTTTATCACCTGGTAATTCAACAATAGTAAAACGACCATCTTTAATGACAGGAAATGCATAAACACGGGTCAGTAGAGTAATTAACTGGATAAAAAAGGTTATGCTAAATGCAGCAACACCAAACCAGTAAAGCCATATCAGCCAAATTATAACCTGTTGCGAGCTGATATTGCTGCCATTATGCACATGAATAACCGGCGGGATTTGAGCAGGCTGCAATTGTTGAAATGCTGTGTTATCAGATACCACTTCAGGGGAATTGGCAGAAACAATAATAGTTTCATTCTTTCTTAAAGACAATTGCTGCGGAATTGGAAGCAATGGCAGGGTAAAGGATAGTACTAAACAGCCTGACAGTACTAATCGGTTCAAATGGTAAAAAGTCTCCTTTTGCAACAAGACTTTATAAAAGATAAGGCAACAGGCAAGTATAACGCCGGCGTGCAGTATATAAGGAGTCATTGTTTTTGGGATTTAATGAGGTGAATAATTTCATTTAGTTCATCTTCTGTCATATTTTGTTCTTTGGCAAAAAAAGCAAGCATTCTTGGATAAGAGTTATCAAAGTATTGACTGACTATATCTTTCATCGCGTGTTTCTGGTAATCTTCCCGCGTAATTACCGGGAAAAAGCAATAAATATTTCCTACAGTTTCATGGTCAAGAAAGCCCTTCTCTTCCAGTATTTTCACTATGGTAGCTACACTGTTGTAATGAGGTTTTGGGTCAGGAAGCAAGGGTATAGCGTCCCTGATAAATGCTTTCTGCAGATCCCAGAATACCTGCATGATTTGTTCCTCCCGTTTTGCAAGTTTTACCATTAATGAAGAATTTGAAATAAAGGTAATACTAATAAGTTAGGAGACAAACTAATTTATTAGTAACTCTAAAAAAATTAGATGAATGGCACATTGATATTATAAAGAGTAAGCACTTTTACAGGATAAGTGGTGTTTAGATTTATAAATGGACGGGGGTTAAACAAGAAGTAAAAAGGATTAAGACATTTTAAATGAGAAAAACCTGGCTTGAATTCATCATTTCTTCGCTTGATCAACGTTTTCTTAATCTGATAAACTAACATATTTAATCTATAGGATATCGCTGGTGTTCCAATTTTATCAAATTAATACTTGTGATGATACAAAAGCGAACACTTACTGTATCAAAACCGAACAGTTTTGAAGACAAACTTTCTGCTTAAATAATTGATTATTAACCCCCTGCAAACCCGGCATTCTCTTCGAGTCAATTTAGTGTTTTGTCTTTTGCTAAATAAAAAAAGTTAAAGCTTTTAAACAGCAGCTTTTAATTATGGTGAGGGCTATAATCGAACTAACTGAATGAGATCAATGTGTATTTGAAAGCATTTCAGAAGAAATGTAAGTTTTTATGGAAGCAAGCAATGAAATAAGATGAGCTTTTCGTTTCGCCAATAGCTCTTGCATGCTATCAGCAATATGAGCAAAAAAATTGAGTAAAATATAAATCATGTTTAAAAATTATTTTAAAACCGCGTGGCGAAACCTTGGTAAAAGCAAGATGCACTCATTTATCAATATTGCCGGGTTATCTATCGGAATGGCAGTGGCTATATTAATTGGTTTGTGGATGTATGATGAGCTTTCCTTCAATAAGAACTTCCAGCATTATGACAGTATTGCGCAGGTAACTCAAAATGTAAGCAATAACGGGGAAGTGCAAACCTGGAATATTGTTCCCTACCCGCTTGCTGAAGAATTGCGTAAAAACTATGGCAGCGATTTTAAACACGTAGTAATGGCTGGAAATTGGGGAGATCATCTTATGACTATTGGCGAAAAAAAGTTAAAGTCAACCGGTGCTTTTTTTGAAAAGGGAGCGCCGGAAATATTTAGCTTTAAAATGCTCAGGGGCAGCCGCAACAGTCTTGATGATCCCTCTTCTGTATTGCTTTCTGCATCTGCAGCAAAGGCTTATTTCGGAGATGATGACCCGGTAAATAAGTTGGTAAATATAGACAGTAGCCTTACTGTAAAAGTAACAGGCGTGTATGAGAACTTCGCCCGTAATTCGGCTTTTGCTGATTTAAATTTCATTTCAACCTGGGAGATATACGCCAATAATAGTGATTGGATAAAAACAGTGGAAGACCCATGGAGAGCTAATTCTTTTTCGTTATTTGTTCAGTTGAATGATAATGCTGATATAAACAAAGTTTCTGCAAAAATTAAAGATGCCAAACTGAAAAGAGTGAACCCGCAGCTTGCAAAAAAGAAACCGGCGCTCTTTCTTCAGCCTATGAGTAAATGGCATTTATATTCAGAGTTTAAAAACGGGGTAAATGTGGGCGGCGCCATACAATATGTATGGATGTTTGGAATTATTGGTGTGTTTGTGTTGCTGCTTGCCTGCATAAATTTTATGAATCTAAGCACGGCCCGCAGCGAAAAACGTGCAAAGGAAGTAGGCATCCGCAAAACAGTTGGCTCCCGGCGCAGCCAGCTCGTCTTTCAATTCTTTGCCGAATCATTATTGACAGTGGCTTTTGCATTTGCTTTGGCATTGTTTTTAGTTCAGCTTACTCTTCCTTACTTTAATGAGGCAGCAGATAAACAAATATCTATCTTATGGAACCATCCGCTCTTATGGTTGCTATGTATTGGTTTCATTATCATCACTGCACTGATAGCCGGCAGTTATCCCGCATTTTATTTGTCTTCATTCAATCCTGTCAAGGTTTTAAAAGGCACCTTTAAAGCAGGGCGTTTTGCATTTGTTCCGCGGAAGGTGCTGGTGGTAGTGCAATTTACTGTTTCCGTTACGCTCATCACAGGGACTATTATTGTTTACCAGCAAATTCAATTTGCAAAAAACCGCCCTGTAGGTTATACACGCAACGGTCTTGTGAGTGTCCCTGCTGCCAATGCAGCCATTCACGATCATTTTAATGCAGTAAAAGATGAATTGGTACAATCGGGCGCTATTACTTCCATGGCTGAATCGGGAAGCCCGACAACAGGTACCTGGTCCACCACAAGCGGTCTCGACTGGAAAGGAAAAGATCCTGACCTTTCTGTTGATTTTGCCAACATTGATGCTTCGTATGATTATGGAAAAACAATTGGCTGGCAGTTTAAAGAAGGGCGTGACTTTTCAAAAGATTTTGCTACCGATTCATCAGCGCTTATTTTAAATGAAGCTGCCGCAAATTTTATAGGTTTTAAAAACCCTGTCGGAGAAACCATAACATGGTGGGGCAAACCCTGCAAAGTAATAGGAGTGGTTCATAATATGGTAATGAATTCTCCTTATGAAGAACCTAAACCAACTGTTTTTAGTTTAGTCACCGGGCCTGCAAATATGGTGCTTCTAAAAATAAACCCCGCTGAAAGCGCTAAAGACGCAGTAAGTAAAATAGAAACGGCTTTCAAAAAGTTTAATCCTGATCAACCATTTGAATACCAGTTTGTGGATGAAGACTATGCGAAAAAATTCGGAAATGAAGAACGTATCGGTAAGCTCGCCGGTTTCTTCGCCATGCTCGCCATTGCTATTTCATGCCTGGGTTTATTCGGGCTGACTTCCTTTGTAGCAGAGCAACGCAAAAAGGAGATTGGGCTAAGAAAAGTATTGGGTGCATCAGTGTTTAGCGTATGGAATTTACTTTCAAAAGATTTTGTAATGCTGGTAATCATTTCCTTTTTTATCTCAGTGCCCCTGTCATATTACTTTATGCATAGCTGGCTGCAGAATTATACCTACCGCACAGAATTATCATGGTGGATTTTTGCAGCGGCAGGCATTGGCTTGTTGCTGATTACGATACTGGTAGTAAGCTTTCAGGCAATAAAAGCAGCGGTTGCAAACCCTGTAAAGAGTTTGAGAACGGAATGATAGAACCACGATTTATTGGATTGAAATGAACTTAAATGAAAAAGAGGTTTTTATGAACCAGCAGTAGAATAAGAATGAAACTTTTCGGCTGGCTAAATCGAAGATACTTGTACTGCAGAAATTACTATTAGCAATAAAATACAATAAAGTATAAAGCCATGTTTAAAAATCATTTCAAAATCGCCCTTAGAAACCTTCTTAGGCGCAAAGTGTATTCATCCATCAATATAACAGGCCTTGCTGTCGGAATAGCTACAACTTTACTTATTTTCCTCGTAATACATTATGAGATGAGTTATGATAATTTCAACTCACGCAAGGATAGAATATGTCGCGTTGTAACTACTTATACCAATAAGAGCAATGGAGAAATTACAGGGCGCGAAAGCGCTGTCCCCATCATGTTGCCTGATGCTTTGCGCAATGATTTTCCCCAGTTAGAAAAGGTAGCAGCTGTTTGGAAGTTAGGTGGCGCTCAAATTCACATCCCCATTCCGGGAAAAGATATTGCAGGTGAAAAAAAGGTTAAGGTCAGTGATGGGCTCTTTTTCGTTGAGCCATCCATGTTTAACATTTTTGATTATAGCTGGTTAGAAGGCAATGCCATTGGTCTAAAAGATCCAAATACTGTTGTGCTCAACCAAACCCTTGCCAATGAATTTTTTGGCAACTGGAAAAATGCAGTTGGAAAAACAGTTCAAATGATGTCGTTCCGAATTCCTCTGAAAGTGGTAGGAGTATTTAAAGACTTACCGGCAAATACGGATATAGAGATAACGATGGGTGCCTCGTATGCGACTCACAGAAAAATGAGCGCCGAATGGTTTGCAAGCAACGACTGGCAAAGTACGCCCTGGAGTTCTGAATGCTTTTTATTATTACCCAATCATAGTCGTGCTGACCAGTTTCAATCCCAATTAGATGGATTTGTAAAGAAATATTTTCCTAAGGAGATTAATGGTCAGCAGAAGAAAGTTTCACTTGCCTTTCAGCCTTTGAAGAACATGCATTTAAACGAAGACTTTTATACTTACAAAGGTGATTCGTTAACGCATAAAGAACTCTGGTCACTTGCGCTCGTTGGATTTTTTATCCTGTTTGTTGCCTGTATTAATTTTATCAATCTTGCCACTGCGCAATCAATTACCCGTGCAAAAGAAATTGGCGTAAGGAAAGTTTTAGGTAGCAACAGATCGCAGATATTAAAGCAATTTTTGAATGAAACATCCATCATTACAATAACATCGCTGATTATTGGTTACCTGCTGGCTCAGCTTGCGCTTCCTTTTATCAGCAACCTGATGCAGAAGCCGCTTTCTTTGGATCTTTTCAGTTCTCCGTCTATTATTTTGTTCCTGATACTTTTAGGCATAACAGTTAATTTTCTTGCCGGCTTTTATCCTGGTATGGTGCTTTCAGGTTTTAACCCTATTGAAGCTATTAAAAATAAAATAAGCACCAGCAGCATCGGTGGCATTTCCATCAGAAGAGGTTTGGTAGTTCTTCAATTTGTAATTGCCCAGTTTTTAATTATCGGGACGATGGTAGTAATAAAGCAAATGCAGTTCTTTCGCAATCAACCTATGGGATTTGAAAAAAATGCAATAGCCCTGATAGAACTGCCGAGTGATAGCTCAGGAGTAGCCAATTATAATTACCTGAAAGAACAAATGGTGAAGATACCCGGAGTGGATGCCGCCAGCTTCTGTCTTGATGCGCCTGCCAGCTTTGGAGGAAACAACACTACTTTTTATTTTAACAATGATCCTGTTAAGAAAGATTTTAATATAAATCTTCAATTCGGCGATACCAGTTACCTTAATACTTTTCAAATAAAATTACTTGCCGGCCGCGTACCCTATCCAAGTGATACTATGAGGGAGTTATTGGTAAATGAGACACTTGTAAAAAAGTTAGGGCTTGCATCTGCAGATGATATCATTGGAAAAACGCTCTCTTATGATCTGGATAAAAAATTTCCGGTAGTAGGCGTAATGCAAGATTTTAACAGCAAATCTTTAAAGGAGCCTGTCACACCATTTATTCTTGCTGCCAATTCACATGGCTATAATTATATAGCTTTAAGAATGGATCCTAAGCGAATGCAACAAACCCTGTCACAAGCGCAAAAAGTTTTTACCCATACTTACCCGACTTACATCTATGATTTGAACTTTGTTGATGAAAGGATCGCACAGTTTTATAAGACTGAAGCAATGGCTTCTCATCTCTTTAAAATCGCAGCTTTCCTTGCTATTTTCATATCATGCCTTGGTCTGTATGGGTTGGTTTCGTTTATGGCGGTACAAAAAACAAAAGAAGTAGGCATACGCAAGGTGTTAGGCGCATCGGTACAAAGTATCGTATTTCTTTTTTCAAAAGAATTTACCATACTCATCGGCATAGCCTTCCTGATAGCGGTGCCATTAAGTTATTTTCTGATGCAGCAGTGGTTATCCGGCTTCTATTATCACATTGCAATAAGTTGGTTTGTTTTTGCTCTTGCCATTATTATTTCAGTCATTATCGCATGGCTGACAGTTGGGTATAAAGCAATCAGAGCGGGGTTAGCAAACCCTGTAAAGAGTTTGAGAACAGAATAACAGAACCACGGATTATTGGATAGAAAAGAATTGTGAGGGAGTAAATATTTTTTATGAGCCAAACAATAAAATAAGAATTAGGCTTTTGTTGCGTGCACACTTGTACTATTACGTATAACTCAACTTTTAAACTATAGCATTATGTTCAAAAATAATTTAAAAATTGCATGGCGCAGTTTTATGAAAAACCGTCAGTTTACCTTTCTTAATTTGATTGGTTTATCCACCGGTTTAGCGTGTACTTTATTAATATATCTGTGGGTGAATGATGAATTGCATGTCGACAGGTTTCACCAAAAGGACAGTCAGATCTACCAGATACTGGCAAATCAGAAAAACAGTAATGATATCAGAACAATCCCGGAAACAAATGTGCTGTTGGCAAAAACGCTGAAAACTGAAATGCCTGAAGTGGAGTATGCTGCCGCTTCATTAAATAGTTCCTTTTTTGGCAAGATTACAATTTCTTCAAAAGAAAATAATATAAAAGCTTCAGGGCAATTGGTAGATAAAGATTATTTGAAAATATTCTCCTATCCATTGCTATACGGCGATGTAAACCAGGCGTTGACAGATAAAAACGCCATTATTATTTCAAAGACCATTGCTATGAAGCTATTCCACACTACTGAGAATCTGATTGGTAAAACCGTACTATGGCAACATGATAAGCAATACGTAATTACAGGTGTTTTGGATGATATTTCTGCCGGTTCTTCAGTTCAGTTTGATTTCTTACTGCCTCTTGATGGTTTTCTCGATACAAATCCATGGGAAAAAGAATGGGCAAACAGCGATCCGAGTACTTATGTAGTTTTAAAGGAAGGAACAAATATTGATCAGTTTAATCATAAAATTGCCGGATTTATGCAAACTAAACTAAAGGAATCCAATGAAACCTTGTTTGCACGACCTTATTCAAAAGGTTATTTATATGGCCGATATGAAAATGGTATTCAGGCAGGTGGCAGAATTGAATATGTAAGATTGTTTTCCATTGTTGCTTTATTTATTTTAATAATTGCCTGCATAAATTTCATGAATCTCTCCACAGCAAAAGCATCCCAAAGATTAAAGGAGGTTGGCGTAAAAAAAGCAGTTGGCGCCAGCAGAAAATCACTTGTTTTTCAATACTTAGGCGAATCTATGCTGATGACCTTTTTGTCGCTGGTAATAGCTATTGCACTTGTACTGCTTTTTCTGCCTCAGTTTAATACCATTACAGGTAAGCAACTTGATCTTCATTTTAATATAGGTCTCATAACATTAGTTTTGGGTATAACCTTTATAACAGGTTTGATATCGGGAAGTTATCCGGCTTTATATCTTTCTGGTTTTAATCCTGCTGTGGTATTAAAAGGCAAGCTTAAAAGTTCTGCAGGAGAATTGTGGATACGAAAAGGACTTGTCGTATTTCAGTTCTCTCTTTCAGTTATATTCATTATAGCAATGATGGTTGTTTATAAGCAAATACAATTTATACAAACCGAAAACCAGGGATATAATAAAGATAATATTCTGAGTTTTGACATGAACGGATCATTGCCGGAAAACACGAAAGCATTACTGACAGAAGCAAAAAATATTCCTGGTGTTGTAAATATTTCCAGTATGGATCATAGCAGTCTCATTGGTTCTTTTGGCACCAGCATACCAGATTGGGAGGGAAAAGATGTAAAAACAATTATCCAGTTTGGAAACATAGGGATCAATTACGATATGATAGAAACTTTAGGCTTGCAAATAGTATCCGGCCGCAGTTTTTCACGTAATCTTAGTACAGACAGTTTGGAGGTGATCTTGAATCAGGCTGCAATTGATGCGATGGGAATAAAAAATCCGCTTGGCAAATGGGTTGACGTATTCGGAGACGGCCGCCGAAAAATAGTAGGCATCGTTAAAAACTTTCATTTTCAGTCTTTGCATGAAAATGTAAAGCCCTTTGCTTTAAGATTAAGCCAAAATACAGATGCTGTTTTGGTTAAAATTAAATCAGGTACAGAGAAACAAACCATTACGAGGTTACAGCAATTGTACCTGAAATACTATCCCGGATATTCCTTTGATTACAAGTTTTTAGATGATGATTACCAGGCACAATATGTAGCAGAAAGACGAGTCGCTTTATTATCAGAATATTTTAGCGGCTTAGCTATCCTCATTTCATGCCTGGGTTTATTTGGTCTGGTTGCCTTTACTGCAGAAAGAAGGTTTAAAGAAATCGGGATTCGTAAAGCGCTTGGAGCAAGCGTAAGCGGTGTTGTAATACTTTTATCAAAGGATTTTTTGAAATTAGTGATTATTGCTGTTTTAATAGCTTTTCCTTTAGGCTGGTGGGCAATGAATCAATGGCTTAAAGGTTTTGCCTACCGGACTTCATTCAGCATTACTGTATTTCTTGCAGCAGGCATCTCCATCATTCTTATTACACTTGTTACTATTAGTTTTCAGGCAATAAAAGCTGCGGTAGCAAACCCGGTAAAAAGTTTGAGAACAGAATAACAGAACCACGAATTATTGGATTGTTATGCGGCATGTTTATCCATCCAAAACAGGCTCTTCAATAAGACAAAAAAATATTTTGATATGCGAATCCTCTTCATATGCATTTCGTTATTGATTATATATAAAAGCAGTAATTCTCAACAATTATCTTCCTTTAATATAAATGGAAAATTTAATTCGGACACATTAACAGGGAAAACATATCTATACTATCCGGTAAAAGAAAAGTGGATTAAAGATAGCTGCCATATAGTAAAAGGTGCGTTTTCGTTTGCCGGAAAACTTATGCATCCGGTACTCGGCAGGTTGGGTTATAAAAATAAGATGACAGAAATATTTTTGGAACCGGCAACTATGAAAGTTTTACTCACTAATGAACAGCTTGAACCTACAGAAATTTCTGGTTCATTGAGTGAAAATGAATTCAGAGAAATTAATAACAAAATCAAAAAGATTAATAGCCGTTGGCAATCAGTTATAGATACGCTCTCTGCTGTAAACAGAAGAAGCAATACAACTTTTCAAGAGTTAAAAAGCTGGGTACTGGAACCCTATTTTGACGAAATAAGAGAAGCATATCTTGATTTCTTTAAGCAAAATCCGCAATCCTATGTCACTGCATATTTTTTAGCCATTAATGTTATAGAGATGAATCAAGGGAATTTAACTACAGACTCTTTAAAAGAGTATTATGACAAATTTCCAACATTAGTTAAAAATAGTTGGTATGGAGAAAAAATTACAGAGGAACTCGCAAGAAGGAAAATTGCAATACGTGGAACAGAAGCTTACAATTTCACCAAAACTGATTTGAATGGTCAACCACTGTCTTTATCGTCTTTTCGTGGAAAATATGTATTACTCGACTTTTGGGGAAGCTGGTGTGTTCCATGTAGAAAAGGGAATCCTTATTTAAAAGAACTTTACTTTCGTTATAAAGAAAAAGGCTTTGACATAATTGGAATTGCCGCTGATAATAACACAAAGGATGCATGGCATAAAGCAATAGAAAAAGATGGATTACCATGGCACCACATATTAATTAATGACCTTGGGCCTATATATAATATTATTTCTTACCCGACAAAAATTTTGATTGACAAGAACGGAGTTATTATTGGACGATTCGGGTCAGATGAAAAGGAGCTTGATGACCAGCTAAGTTCAATTTTTAAAAATATTCATTAAGTGTAGATTACTTATTGATATACAACACGGCCGCATAACAACATGAGTATCCTATGTACCTTAAGTAGGAATTGAGGAAGGTTAATATGGTAGGATAGTTATAAACTTCTTTTGAAAGAGAAAGATTTATTGGTTTTATAAACCTTTCCCCTTCGCCAGATTTTT
>JAABUS010000996.1_pt1 | contig 66544 bp, 64 predicted proteins | sample 5560161 | NCBI WGS metagenome assembly JAABUS01 (sample SAMN10711885, study PRJNA513376) | rock metagenome | isolation source: Antarctica rocks | place: Antarctica: Victoria Land, Trio Nunatak nord | collected 2016-01-04
AATACTTAAATTATTCGAGTATTATAGGCCTAAAATACTCGAGTATTAAGTATCGCCCCTAATACTCTACTCAAGTAGCGAATAACGGCTTGAATACTTGATTATTTGAGTATTTACCACAGAGCTTTGGAGTGGCTATCATATTCACGGGTCGCTAACATCGAGGCTTCGAAGACTGGCTAACAAGAGCAGCGTCCGTTAGAGCCCACCACTACAAAGCTTCTGTTTGGTCAAGCCGAAATTTTGGCTCTGAGGCACGGGAGATCCATCAAGCGAACATCCGGTGTGCGGGGAAGCCTAGACATGAGGGCTTCCACTGACTGCTTGCAGAACGTCTCATCTTGAGACACTCGAACAGGTTGCAGATACTTGAATCGATCACCTACCAAAAGCAGCCTTCTAAAAGTTGACAACATGGATGCCACCAGCCTCCGTGCTGCGCAAGCCCCTCTCAAATCTCGCTACAAAGGCGATCCTTCTTCTGCCCTCCTCACCCTCAAATCAACTGGCACCCTCTCTTCCACGTCTATAGCTTGTTCCCTCTCTTCTGGCCCTGCCATCGCCTCCGCCAAGCAAAAGATCGCAGGTCTACACCCAGCAGCGGGCGGCTCTGACCCTGAGATATCAGGCGAATTGTGTAGTGGAGACATGCTACTCGAAGCACTCGTCGCATGCGCAGGTGTGACGTTGAAAGCTGTGGCTACAGCGATGGAGATCGAGATCCGGAACGGAGAGGTCAGGGCAGAGGGAGATTTGGACTTCCGTGGGACGATGGGTGTAGATAAGAGTGCACCTGTTGGCTTCGTGGAGATTCGGATGGCGTTCGTATTGGACACAGATGCTGAGCAGGCCAAGGTTGAGAAGTTGGTACAATTGACGGAGCGGTACTGTGTGGTGCTGCAGACGATAAGCAAGGGCCCAAAAATTAGTGTGAGCGCGCAGAAGGAGGAAATAAGCCAGGTGGATGGGAAGTAGGCATATCAGAGTAACGTAAATAGGAGAAGACGCGGATTAAGAGCGATTGCGGAAGCTGCATGTGCAGCGTGCTTGCTTTTGGTAAAAGCCAAGGAGCTGTGACCACACTTGCAAATGCAGTGCATGAGGACTACGACCGTTCCGATGGCGGCGCGTTCTGGCATCACTGTCACAAAGACTATATCATTGCTTCATGGACGTGAAGTCAACGTTATTGTAGTTTTGCACCCCTACAACAATTTGTTCTCTTTTCTCGAAGTATGGTATATTTCGCAGAGGGGATCATGATCAGAGGAGGCCCATAGTCATCAGGGTCTAAGAGAAGCAGATCATAGTATTTTGTTATCAAGTCTTTGGCAGCGGAACAGGGCGACATATAAGACCATACCAAAGCACTCAATCGAGACCTTTCCCAGGAGCGCTCCGAAGCCCACCAAGTCCGTATACCTACGCAGAGGAAAATCAAACGCGCTTACACAAACAGGACCTAGATCCTCAGGCTGGTTTTTCTTGTTACACATGGCCTTGGGGGTCTAATTGTGGAGAATGTGGGGCCGATGGTGAGCCCAAGTCTGGTTTTACGCAAAGAAAAAGGCTAAATATGGTTATGGAATTATGGCACTGTGTATGTCGTACCGAGAAGTTATGAAAAGTGAAAAGGACAGCTACCGCCACAAATCAACGCGTTGCGGCCCCGAACATATCTACCAAGGGTATACTGTTTGCCGGCGCACCGCATGGAGGGTCCGACAAAACGAAACGGTTAGTAAGTGCTACTAATTTGGCATGCTGCCTTCAGAAAGGTCAATTCATCGGACCAGTCGGCGCTTTGAAGCGACGAAGCCTGTCACTTGAAGTGTTGCGAGTCTTTCTCAAGGATATCTTGGAGAGATTCGCCGGCTAGAGCCTGATAGAAGAAATTCCATATCCCAAGACCCGGAAGGTACGATACAATGTGAATAAAGCAGTGGATAATCACAAACTGTGGAAACAGACTCCGCTCTTATAGGCTAGCATGAGAAAGCTGTGCTCATTCACGCCAATCATAGCGGTATGGTCAAGTTTGCTTCCGCGGTCGATAACAACTACCAAAGATTCAGAGGAATCATATTAACGACGCAATTGAGGGAGTGGTGACTGAGAATCCTCCCATCAATAGCCTCGCTGAAATGTTTATGGGGGAAGAAGAAACTTGTAGTCACAGTATCATCCTAGCATTCGCAAGAGAACTGGAATTGGACATTCCCTTCAGGCCGCAATTACATCATATACATTCGTTCTGCTTCAAATGATGCGCGAATCGATTTTGTCCGTCTTTTGCTGCATTGGTCGGCAGCAGTACTGCTTGTTATGCTTGCGTGGCTTATGAAAACCCTTTCCAATAAAGGACTGCAGAAGTACCCAGGGTCTTTCCGTGGCGCTTCTTTGATGTCTTGGCCGAAGACCAGACATCGCTTATAATGCACTCCAAAATAAGCATGGCGACATCATACGCTACGCACCGCCAAACGCACTTTCATTTGCGGATCCGCAGATTTTGAAGACCATATATGGGCCGGACAAGGGCTTCGTGAAAGTATAGAAACCATTTGTGGATTCTTCATGCGTAGCTTTATATGTATTGACTACAGATAAAAGTCCGGTTTCTACCCCGTCCAACAAGCAACGTCCAAATGCGAGCGCCTCCCTTCGTTGTTCTCAACAAGTGATGAGAAATTTCACGCAGACCTACGACGTTGCGTGAACAACCCCTTCTCTATGACTGCACTCGACCAGTACGAGCCATCTGTAGACAACACCATCGCGAAATTCCTGGACCAGACAGAGAGACTCTTCTCTTCGCAAAACAAAATCTGCGATTTTGTTGAGTGGCTACAATTCTACGCCTTGGATGTCATTGGTGAGATCACGTATAGGAGAAGGCATGGATTTGTTGAACCAGCAGAGGACGTCGATGGGATGGTGAAGTATCTAGGCAGGTCCTTTAGCTACGTGGCTCCAGTAAGACACCTTAACAGTCCATGCCTTAAGCCATAGGAGCATTTACCCACATACCTTCAGGTCGGCCGACTCCCCATCCTCGACCGCATCTTTCTCAAAAACCCACTCCTCCGCTTCCTCGACAAATACAACATCATGTCCTTTACCTTTCCCATCGTCACTTTTGCCAAGGCCCGCATGGCCGAGCTTCTCACCAATATCGAGATTTAAAAAGCTGAAGGAATTCCAGACCCCGAGAAGCCCATTGGAGGCAACCGCCGCCGCGACCTTCTGTCCATGTTTTTAAAGAGTGAAAGCAGAATGGTCTGATTTCTTCCACGATGGTCGCGTGCTCACTATGGCCGTGAGCATGGTGTTTGCTGGCTCGGAGACTACAGCCATCTCATTGGCAGCAATTTTCTATTTCTTGCTCGACAGCCCCCCTTGTTACGAGGAACTAGTGCGGGAAATAGACAACGTCGTGAACAATGGCACGCTCGAGAACCCGAGTAATGGCATTGTATGGTAGGCCGAGTCCCAGAGACTGCCCTACCTCGGCGCGTGTATCAAAGAAGCTTTCCGCTTGCACCCGGCTCCTGGACTCCCTCTCGAACGCATTGTACCGGCGCAGGGTGCGGAGATATGCGGCGAGCGCATTTCCGGCGATATCATTGTGGGCTGCAATGCTTGGGTGATCCATCTGCGGCCGGAGATCTACGGAGAAGATGTGGAAGTTTACAGGCCCGAGAGATGGATTGAGGCCGATAAAGAGAGAAGGAAGACGATGGAGAGCTGTATGTTGCATTTTATTATTGGGGCGAGGACTTATATTGAGAAAAACCTTAGTCTTTTGGAGATTTCTAAGTTGGTTCCGAGTTTCTTGAAAAGGCTTGAGCTACGTCCGTTTTTCGTTTCCAGGCCATCGAATTTTTCAAAAATTGTGCTGATAAGAAGTATAGGTCCAACTGGCGTACCCAGATCAAGAGTGGAAGCTACACAATGCGTGGTTCGTGAAACAGGTGAACTCCAATACGGCGTTTAGACCTCGCAAAATCACTACCTAGAGGCACACTTACGGCCTGTGGCTTAGATTGTATATAATTTTAAGAGATTGGCGGCATTTCAATACAACGAATCTTGTCCACTGGGAAAACTACTCAGCGCCTTCGGTGTATCATCAAGTCAAACCCTCTCGTTGTCTGGATACGATTCAGCCTATCTGTGATGATATTACGTCCACGCGCATCTGTCCCCACGCGCGAATGATTGGGATCGCGCATAAATCTGAGGTAGATGAGGGGATTGGGTACCGTTCTACAGTCATGCGACAACACGTGCTTGATATCCTTCCCTCTATCATTGGAGGACTCTGCTGCTTATCCGCATGACACAAAAACTGTCACAAAGTAGGCGCAAAACCCGTAAAATAGAAGAGCTCCCACGTCATAGAAAGGCCACACATATACTTTCTATGAACAGGAGTCCAGCTTCGATTGCAAGCACACCCAATCTAGTCACGGTACAAAGGCATTCCTAATCGCACTTCACCTAGATGCTCACCCAATGCTCTCACCACTCATGCTCGCCTTATCCATCCTCGCAAGCGCTTCGACCCTCAACCTGCCCCTCCCCAGCCTCCTCAACACGACCGCAAACCTAACCCAAACAGACCGCTGCTCACACTCCCCAGACTGGCAAGCCTACGCCTTCCTAGTCGAAGACTGCTACGCCGCCATCTCACGTCTCTACGTCGAAGACGTTCTCCAACACCCCGACGAGCTGTTCGAATTCCACACCGCAGGGTCGCGGCGGCGGACGTCGCATCCAGAGGTCAGGACGCCGAGTCAGCTTACTGTCGGTAACAACGCCTCTCTCCCAACCAATCTCTGAGATTTTCCAGACATGGCTAATCCCAATATCCAGGCTCCTGTACCCTGTCAATCCTACTGCTCGACTGGTTCAACACCAGAGCCTTCGACCTCCCCGGCGCTTCACGGAGACCGTACGCAGAGTATGATACCGCAACATTCAGATCGATATACACCGCTGCGAGGTTAGTCGATAATGACTGTCTGTACCCGAGTAGGAGGCCGGGGTGGGAGTCTGCGGGGACGAAGAGTAATCTTGGGGTTTTTTTGTGGGCGACGGATTCGGAGATTAATGGGCAGGTTACGGGGACGGTTATGGGAGTGGAGACGGCTGGGGTGCGGAGTATTTTCAATACGACGGGTCGCAGTGGTCTCGATGAGAGTTTGAGGAAGATGCCTCGAGGAGAACGACAGTCGAAGAAGGATTCCAGAGAAAGCTGCAATCTTGGTACTGTCTATCTTTGAATGAGTTGACGCATACTGTAACATGCGGCTCAACGCCAGGTGTGTCTGGCTTCCAGCGATCCTAAGTCTCTCAAGTGGGCCACTGCACCGAGGGCTGGGCTTCTGGGACAGCTTACCTATAGCATTGAAAGACTCAGCTGCTTCTCAGCAAGTCCGACTGAGGCCACCGAAGTGGGACATCGGAAAGCAATATCCACACGTGTTTTGAATTTGGGATTCAGCCCATTGAAGTGAGGAATCTAGATCTAAGTCTCTCCATCCTTTTTTGGCTAGCTTGGATGGAGAAAACCTTGGCCTTGGGCCTTGGTCATGAGAAACAAGTCTTCTTTTCTTTTCGGGTCCTTCACTTCAAGAAATCGGATAGGACATATCTTGGCGGGACAGCCGCTTGCAGCGATCGAAAAAGCCGACGGCACCAGAACGAAGATAACTCAACAATAAAAAGTCTCACGATAATTTACTCGGTGGCGAGCTTGTAGGTAATTATCTGAACTATAATCTGTATAGCAGTTTTGTAATCGTAAAACTCAAAGCTAAGGACCTGGAGAGGCTTAAACCTGAAGAACACCTAGAATCAGTGCAAAGCTCGGAATTTTCATGTTGGATCCACAAGATTTCTAAGGCTAAAGTAGGGATGGCGGTCCTTTCCGAGCTTATCCTTCATTCTCCTCCCACGCCTTCGTCACTGCAGCTCACAACCCTTCCGTTTCCAAAAGACAAGCAGAAGTGTGGAGATTAAGATGCAAAACGTTATGCATTGAGCTTCCCTTTCTAGCATGTTGATGTCCGCAGAGCCAGGGTCAATATCTTCTAGTAACACTCTCGGGGCTTTCTCTGAGGGGCATGAGGGGCACCTTTCTCCGGTCTCGCCGTCGCTGCTGTGTGCTTGACGTGGGGGGTTTGATAAGACTAACACTCGAGACTAACACTCCATTGATTATTCGTACTGTGTTTCTCGTCAAGTAAAGAAGAGTCCTTCTTTGTTCCTCTCTCGTACTTTCTCACACTGGTGCGATCACGCTGCTGTCGCTGTTGAGCGATCATGCTGTCCCAAAAGCTCCTGCCCCTAGCGCTCTTGCTCCCCCTGTCAGAAGCAGCAGAGACCATCCTCGGTGTCTATATCTTCTCTCGTCACGGCGACCGCACAGTCAAAGCTACTCCACCTACTGTCCTGACAAGTCTGGGCTATAGCGAGGTGTTCGCATCCGGGACATGGTTCCGTGACCAGTATATCGCCAATGGCTCGACGTCGCAAATACACAACATTGAACCTGATGTTGTCAAACAATCGCAGATTGTGGCTTCCGCACCGCTCGACAATGTGTTGATGCCATCTTGCCTCGGCTTCTTGCAGGGCTTATATCCTCCCGTGGGACCGACGCTGGGCAGTCAGACCTTGAGGAATGGGAGTGTGGTTGAAGTACCGCTCAATGGCTATCAGATCATTCCCGTTGGGACCGTGACGAGTGGAACTGGGAGTGAGGATGCTGCATGGCTTCAAGGCTCTAATCACTGCGCGAACGCAATTGTCAGCTCAAACAACTACTTCTCGAGTCCAGAATATACGACCTTGCTGAACAGTACGATGGCTTTCTACTCGACCCTCAACCCAGTGGTCAATTCGACCTTCACCGCCAAACAAAGCACTTTTAAGAATGCCTACTCCAGTACGCTTCTCTCTCAGCCATTACCCTTGGCTACAATAGCCAGCTAACAATCGCTCTCCAGTATTCGACTACCTAAACGTAGCCGACATCCACAACGCAACCATCCCCTCTTCCTCCCTCGTCACAAACGACACCCTCTTCCAACTGCGCACCCTAGCCGACACCCACGAATACAATCTCGCCTACAACGCCTCCGACCCCATCCGCGCCATCACCGGCGCAACCATCGCCGCTCAAATCGTTCAAGCCCTCAACGCAACAGTAACCAGCGCCGGGAAAACACCCATCAACATCCAATTCGGCGCCTACGGCGCCTTCCAATCCTTCTTCGGCCTCGCCAACCTCACAGCCGCCAACCCGGACTTCTACGGCATCCCCGACTACGCCTCCACCATGACATTCGAGCTCTTCACCAACGCGGCACCTTCTCCCTTCCCCACCCCCGATCAACTAAACGTGCGCTTTTTATTCCACAATGGCACTACCGGGAACAACAGCGTACCGGTTGCATACCCGCTATTTGGAAGCAGTGACACTACAATGGCCTGGACCGATTTCGTAACCGGCATGGGGAAATTCAGTATTGGCTCTCAATCCGCATGGTGTGAAGCGTGCAGCAACAGCACAGGCGTATGTGCACCTACAACCGCTTCTACTTCCCCATCATCTGGAGGCGTTGGCAGTAGTAGTGGAAGTGGTGGGTCTGGAATTAGCAAAGCCGTGGCTGGTGCGATTGGCGCTATGGTGACGCTGGCAGTCATTTTGGGGGTGGAGGGGTTGATAATGTTGGTTGCGGGATTTAGGTTGGTGAGGAAGAATCGGTTGAGTGCTAGGGCGAGGGAGGGGGCTGTGGCACCCAAGAATGGAAATGCGTGAGGGATGATGGGATGATTGATAGGTCGGTGGTACATAGGGAATGGCACGGAGTTTGGTGGGGATGAGTGGTGATTTTGCGGCGGATTTCTTTGTTGGAGTAACGGTACTCTATTCTACCTTAGCCAGATACCACAACGTATATGCGAAGCGTTTCCATGTACCCCATGTGATATTTCATTGCACAACGCGATTTGCAAATATCGTAGATGTTAGTGACTCCATGGATGCAAGTCAATCTATTTTATACCGTCTGGATATATAGAACAAAGCCGCTCGAGAACCAACACAAATTCGACCCAATGTCGCCATGCCCGCATTCGATGGTATAATAAAGATGCGTATGCGCGCTGTGCACTGTACCAATTCGCCCAAAAGATACATCGAAGAGGTACAAGAAATGAACATCCGGAGCGGCATACTGTTTACTCCCCAGGCACAATCTTCCTCACTGCATGACATTTCTAGCATTACCTCCCACCCTCTTTATCCCTTGAGAAGACCTTTACAACACCGTCGCCGCCTCCACTGACGACCCATCTGCCGTCGCCGCTCCAGACCACGCTGCAGACGCCTTCTCCACGCATAGACCGGTGGCTTGTTATTTCTTGCGTACACGATCTCTTTTCCAGACTCCAGAATCTTAGGCTGGCGTCGTGGCCGGCTGAGACCAATTCGGCACCTGACGGCGAGAGGGAGAGCGAGGAGATGGCGGAGGGATGGGCGAGCATGTTGTAGGTGCATTGACCTGAGGTTAGCGCGTTAGTGATCTGGCAACAAAAGCTTACGGGGAATAGCTTACCGCTGTTGGCATCAAAGAAGCGAATATAGCGGTCTTCATGCCCACTGAGTATCATACCCTCCACGCCACTGCTCGACCCTGTAGGACCATGCACTAGGCTCTCATCCTCGGATACGCCTCTTCCGCTGTCAAAGCTGAGTGTACCGTCCAGGCCGACTGTTGTTGCGGCTACTGCATTGACGCCTGTTGCAGGCGTACCATCGTAGGTCTCCAAGCTAGCCATACCGACAATTTCTTCCCCTGTGCGTGTACTGTAGACCAGTACTGAAGCGTCCGCGAAAGATACAGCGAAGATGTCGCCGGACAATGAGAGCGGTGTTATGCATGTAGGTGATGGGTGATCTTCGCGTTCTATGCGGTGGACGAGAGCGTATTGGAATGGACGGGAGGTAGCTGTGTTTGGTTGAGGTGACGATGGGAAATTAGAGCCTGAGGACACGGAATTCGCTCTTCGACTGCCTCCAGTGCCTCTTCTTGATCCAGTACGAGGAGACGAAAGTGATGGCGGCGTGCTGACAGCCCAGATGAGTATTGTGCCATCTGCTGCACCTGATGCTAGTATTGTCCGATCTGGCCCACCATGGTGGGCAGCCATGTCACCAAGTATTGATCCCGAGGTTCCAGGCAAGACACAGACAGTCCATACGGCGTCTGTGTGGCCGTCCAACGTTGCCTTTGGATCCAGCCGACCTCTTTCCCATACTCGTACTGTAGCATCTTGACCTCCTGAGAAGACCCATCCATCTCCTTGAGCTCTACCACCGTTCGAGAAAGCTTGGTAGGCGGGCGACGCTGCTAGCGTGAGTACAGCGCCGGTATGACCTCGATGAGTATGATCGCACTTCAGGTCCAGATCATCGCCTTTATGGGGCGCACTGCCTGCCGTCCATCTCTTGATCACTCCGTCATCTCCCGCTGTACATATTTCTGGCTGCGCAGGGCTTCCGCCCCCAGTAAATATCACGGATCGTACGACGTCCAGATGGCCTCGGAGCGCAAAGCGCACTTTGAATTGACCAGGATCGCCCTTAAAACTACCAACGCTCGAAGTTGATAGCTCTCTTAGCTCATGCGACCCGTCACTCTGCCGCCTCCTTGGCAGCGAGCTTTTCCGTCGATGGGATCCTAGTCCGCCGCGCGTAGGAGACTTCAAGGCTATATTGTTTGCAATAGGGAAGACTTCGGCATCAGGCCGTTGCGGTACCAAAAATTCAGGTGCCGCTCGCTCTTCTGCTGAAGGGGGTTCTGACGGGTCATCGAAGTTCCAGCCGTCTGTATCTGCAACTTCTGGCTCTTCTGATATTCGCGAGTTTTCTTCCTCTTCCCGCGAAGACACTGGTCGTCCAAAAGCGTCGTAGCTATGGGCCACCTTCTCTACCTGGTTGTCCCTGGTGGGGAAGCCGTAGTTGTCCCGCGGCTGGTTTGATCGATCAATGGCTGTAAGAGGCGGGTCTTGTGGTCGCACTTGTCGTTCAGGTAGATTGCGAGTCATATATGAGGCCTGCTCAGACTGCTGAGAGCCGCGAGAAAGTGGAGGGATGTCGGATACTCGAGGTATGGGTGGAGGTTGATGATTGGGTAGAGGAGAGGGCCCAAGTAGGCCAATGTTATTCGGTTGCTGCTTCTGCCGTTGCTGCACATATACATCTTCCAGTGATTGTTGTTGAGGCTGTTGGTTATTAGCGTACTGTTGGTTTTGGAGCAATTGCTCCTGGTCATCGCTGTACTGTTGTTGCTGAGAGGGTAGTGAAAGGACGTGGTAGGAGACTTCTTCGATGCACTTTCCGAGATATAGTCGCGATCTGTCTCTTTCTGCCTCATGCCTGAGGCTGGGAGCATTCGAGTCTTCGTTTTCGAGGTCAAGGAAGGAATTGCGAGGTTTCGGCGGTTGAGCTGCAGGTGAATGTTAGTTGTGAGCATGGACATGCTCGGATCAACCCACGTTTCGATTCTGGCTTCGCAGCCTTCTTCGCGTCTTGGTCCTCTCCTTTCTTCTCTTCTGTTTGCCCCTCTGCAGTCGGAGCTTTGGCCTTCTCTCTTTCTTTTTTCAAGGCGTGCTCTAGTATTCTGACGTGCTTGTCCAGCGACTCCCGCAGCCGCTTATTCGTCCTCCCATCCCCCTCCAGCTTCCCTATTCGTGACTTCATCTCTGCTCTTTCGATCTGCCAAGCGTTCCGATCTCGTTCGTGTCGATGCCATTCAGTCTGCAAGAAGCGCATCACCCCTGCAAAGAAAGGAGCGTTAGCAAAATCTCCCCACAGAACTTTGCGACGGAAAGCACCCATAGCGCCCAGTTTTCACAAGCCTCATACCTTGTAACGTATACTCTGTTCCTTGCGGCTGACCTGCTCCGCTCCCGCCTGCGTCACTTGCTCCCCCAGAACCCCCTCCGCTGCCCCCCATGCCAGCGGAGTTCTGCCATGCCATTGATCGCCGCGACCGCTATGTCCGCCAGATCATGAGTGAGTCTCTTGCCAGTATATATCGAGTCAGATCAAGCTAGCTAAGCAGATGCAGCAAGCCCTACTTCACGATGTTGTCGCGAGCTTGTATAGCTGTGCTTTGCGTGCAAAGATCGGGTGGCCTAGGGGCAAATCGCTATTGACGTTGATAGTCGGATCTGTAGAGTCTGCTTGCCATGAGTTCTGTCCAACGAAGCACTTTTATACACTGTTAGCTACTGGAACAACAGTGTTTCCTCGGGTAGGGGCATTAACACTTTGTCTTGCCGAGATCCAGTTTGGACTTGGCCCTTACGCGCTAGTCGTAGGGCTGACATATATCCCGTGTTCGAGCTCTCCTTTTCTAATTCTCTGTACCATAGTCGTTTCATACAAGGTGATCTGCGTGGACTGGCTTTCAAGAGCGAGTGGCATTGCATAGAAAGCGAGATTTCGTTGCACTGTATGAGTTCGTGGCGTAAGGCTCTTGTGAAGCACCTCACGTGCCATCAGCTGCAGCCTTTTCTCTAGAATTCAAGCTCTTCAACCTCCATACCACACTCCACACATGCCTTAACTCCCACTCCTTCCTCATTATCGACAGGCCTCCCCCAAACATGCGTATGCTTCCCACCTCTCCCAACATCATCGCCAAATTCCCCACCCCCGTCCCCTTTTCTATTCCTCCGATACGCCTCCACTCTCGTCTTCTTCTTCAGCTCCTTAAGTTTACTCTGGAACTTATCCTCCTTTCGCTTCTTCTTATCACTTTCCCTCTTCTCAAATTCCTCATCCAGAGCTTCTGCCGAGCCCCACTTCTTCGAGAAAGCGTACTCCTCCACCTGGTACCGTAAAAAGAGCATCATGTTATTCCATGTAGACTTGTGCGGATTCGGCCGCTCTAGATGTGGTAGCAGCTCCTCATCCTTAAGCTCTGGGTCCGTGATTAGATAATCTTCTTTCGCCTCCGTCTTCGTCAACAAGCTGTACTTGTCTGGCAATTTCTCCTTGCACGCATTACAAATAGCGCAACCGAAGATTTCTTCCCACTTCCAGTCTATCTCTAGACTCCCGCATTCCCTGCACACCTTACTCTCCCTCTTCAGCACACTAATCCCCGGCTCGAAAGGCCCAGCCTTCTGCTCTCGTAATGACCTTAACAATTTATGCCTCTCCCACTCCTTCATCGTCATATGCGCAGGCTTCTCATCCTCCCGTCGACTATGCAACGCCTTGTTATGAGGATCATCTTCCACCGTCATGAAGCCACCTTTCGTATCTGTCATCTTGCTGAAATCGTACTCGACAAATTTCGTAAAGTTTCGAGCAGGCTGAATCTCGTCCAGTGGGCGGAAGCCACTCGGCTTTGTAGACTCTGCAATACGGCCATCTCGTAGATTGGGGCCTACACTTGATGTAGTTGCTGAGTAGGGCCGCTTTTGGCCAGCGGCGAGATTGCTTGGGGTGCGATTGAAGGACGCCGGAGGGTTGGATTTCCGGGCTTCGGATTCGCGATCATCGCGGAGAGCCTTGGCTTTGAGACGATTGATTTCCTAGAAATGGTCAGTCACGGTAGTGGATCAAGCGCAGGATGGACGGACGATTCTTCTGACTTGTTCTGGTGTCAGAGGCTCTCTTGGTAAGATGCCGGCCGCCGCGGCTTGCGCCGGGGGCGTGGAGGGCCGCTCGGCCATAGCGAATTTTGGTAGAATTGTGGGCTATACGAAGCGACTGTCAACTCGGGAGAGGTGCAGGGTTCCGTTGGTAGAGGCTGTGCACGGCTGTGGTGCTCGCGTGGTGGTTGCATATCGATGGGTGGCGTTAGGCTGAGAGCAACCGTCATATGTAAGCCGAACATAGCACATCATTCCCTATCTCTGGCCACTACAGCTATCATGAGGAGTGTGATTCTTTTGGCGAAGTGGAGCAAATGTTCAAATCTTGTGCATTATGGAACATGTCGAACGAGGTTTCACAAATGATTCGAATGCGATCTATACACATATCCCTAGCCTTTACAGAAGAGGCATTCCAACAAGCATGCCTGCACCTTCTCCTCAAATCCAGCCATATTTAAGCCTCTCTACTCTTCTTTGACACCCCCACTTCCTGCTCTCTCGGCCGCCTCAATACTCTTCTTGTCCGACTTCACATCCCCAGCACCACCCATGCCCATCATTCCACCAGCAGCCTTCCACGGCCTCTTCAGATCACCAATAGCTGGTTGCCCCAAAAGATGGACCTTGACCAGATTTCCCTCGAAAGCGCCCTTGAGCGGGATGATCGACTGGATGAGTAGCGGGTTCGTGTACTTGAAGTAGATATGCATGACTGCCATCATTCCCACGCCCATGAGCTGCGACTTGTACATGCCCTTCAACTGCTGCAGATCGTACGAGTGGACAGTGGTGGTTATGAGCTTAGGCTCCTCGGCGCTGCCCATGGCGGGTGGTTCGACGTATTTGAGTGTTGTTAGGTCTAACACGACAAGATATCAGTAAGCGTCTTTGGCCCAAGAGGGTATGAAGCGAGTACCCTTCTTTGCGTTGATCTTCTGCTGCATGAACAAGTAGATGCCGAGGATTATCAGGTTGGAGATGATGTACATGGCGCGCACGCCCATGAGGACATTGGGGTCGTCGAAGGGTATCTTCTTCGATACTTGCATCATACCAAGTATTATCACCAGATTCGTGCTATAGACGCAGCGCTTGTCAGCGTGATCCTGAGCTTGTAGGCAGTGAAGCACTTAGTAAGTGTGCGCAACCGTGTCGACTTACATCTGAGGGTTCACCATGTTGATGGCTGTGAAGGGATCAGGTTTTTGCAAACGAGGGACAGGGGACTATGCACTACCAAGATCGACGGTGTGATTCAAATCTGACAATTGAAGAAAATGAAAGTTGAAGCCAGCAAACAATTTGGAGAGAATACTAGCGGCATTACTGGTAGGACGAAATTTTGATACGGCCACCAACGGCCAACAGCACTCCTTGGCTTGGCATCTATATTGTAATAAGGAATACTACGATTGTTTAATACTTTTATACCGTAGAGGAAATTATTGAATCATTATTTTACCTATTTTGCGTTCCTAGGGTGGAGTAAAACGGGGTTTTCCCACTCTCCAAAACTTACGCTCTTTTTCTTACCTCTATCTCCACAGGACACTATTTTCAAGGCTTCGTCATGGCTAAGCAGCGATCTCCAGATGGGAGGTTGGTCTATCTCCACTGCTCATCAATCTTCAGCGGAGCAAACGCGCAGGTTCGAAGGGTGAAGAAGGTCTCTCAGCTTGTTGAGAAGCATAAGGCATCCATAAAAATCCTGACAAAGGAATTCTCCTTGCCAGCCATTGCTGCAGTTGCGAAAGAGTTGCTTGACGAGCAGATCTTTGAATCCTTACACCGGGCAAAGCTCCGTTACCCAGAGCTATTCCAGCCGTCAGAGACGCAAGAGGCCGAGAGAGCGGCCTCTGAGGCAGAAGTCCTCAGGATCGAGGCCGAAGCAGCACAAGACATAGTGCTGACATCCGATGACGAGGGAAGAGGTGACTGCCAGGACTTTGAGCAAGGCGAACAGCGCGCTGAGTCTAAGGTGACATTAGAAGACAAAGCCGAGGCTACGGACAATGTTCAAATCAGCGCTGTTGAACTGTGGCAAGTCTTATCTAGAGGATAAATGCTCGATACTGTAGGACAATCACCTAACTAATCTTGATAGCACACAATCGACGTCCCAAGCACACCAAGCGCTCTCTATCCCAAGGCTCCACCCTGTCTATTTGCCATTCAAAACGCAGCATAGAATTCTAGTCCAAGTCCAATCTTTGCTTGAGGAATGCTGTCTGGAGTTCGGCAACACTTGGGTCCCGGATCTGATGGAGGCGCGGAAATGGCACGAAGCAGAGTCCATTGAACTCACCGAATGGACCAAGAGATTTAAGAGATACGCCAAGTCTTTACCGCCATCAGCCATCAAACCGATTGCCGGTAAAAGCACCGTTGAGGTTCTCTTTGGTACAAGTAACCTTCGCCACTCGGCTGTTCATCGCCTTCCAACTAGCGCAGCGGGAATGTTGAACATGCTCAGTGCAGCTATCACCTTTGCAGAAGCTCTTAATGACATCAAACGAGCGGAGAAGGTAGCGGAAATTGAAATGCAGCTAGAGGCTAGCATAGGGGAAATTGTACAGCATCAAAATCTGCTCGAACACAAGCTCGCAGATCAGCTTGAAGATATTGCGCGTCGGAGAGCTGAACTTGATGAGTTAGAAAGATCGTTCATCCAAGAGATGCTTGTAACGGACAAGAAGCAACGCACTGAGGTTGGCTCCGCCTTTGAAAGCTTTCTCGTCGGCTCGCAGCAGGTCTCCAATCCTTGCGCCTGTGGTCATACACCGAGCTTTGACGAACCAAAGGCGGACTCCGAGGCAGGAGAGGACATTGTGATTAGCGGGAAAGGTACATTTTCATGTGCTCTCTTCTTTCATTCGAAGTCCTGTCTGTAGAGTACATATATCTCTTTCTAACAGTCCCACTAGAACACGAAATGAAACCCTCAGACGGGATAAATAACGCTCAATCTTATGATCAAAGTCCACGCGGCGAAGAGAAACCTTATCAAGGTGAAGAGTTGGAGAAAGATGACCGACCTCCTTGGCACGATAACAAGGGCGGCAGCGTTGAAGAGGAGCCGGGAGTCTCAGAATTGACCCTTCCATCTTTAAGGTCGAAGGGGAAAAAGAAAAAAGGGAAGAAGGCTATAGCATCTGGCTGGGATATTCTTGCGGCTGAAGAAGGACCTATTCTCGTGGATGAAGCTCACGCTTCACAAGATGCGTCTCCCGCCCCAGTACATGTTACTCATGATACGGGAGGAATCCCCACCCAAGAACCTTGCTTTGCCGCGTCGGAGGAAGCTTCTCCCGCAGATGAGCCTTACATCATTGCGCCAGAGGAAGAACCATTGCTGGAGGATGCCTTTCCTGCAGAAGAAGCAGTCTCCCAAGAGGACCCGAGGGACCCTATGGAACAGAAGGAGGCTGCTCCAGAGGCCACGCCGGAAGCTTCACAAGCCGAGCTGATCATCGAAGGCTTCGACGACGCAGAGGAACCTCCTCTCAACCAACATGACAAAATCCCACATGACTTAGACGATACCTATGAACCAACACCAGAGGATGACGTCGCTCCAATGCATAGTGCCCTAATTGAGGATGCTGACTTCCTTGTACCGCCTCTAAAGCCTGCTCTTAGTGCCGTGCGCGATAACTTTGAGTTTCATCCACCTCCTCCGTCGGCGCCATCGTCCATAGCGACTTCCGTCCTTGAGGCTGCAGCCCCAGAGGCGCCAACGGAAGATAGCCATACCATCACGCTCAAAATTCTCAGCGGCAGTAAGGTCCTCAGATCTATCGTCTTTATTAGAGCTTGCACCCGGACGGCAATCTTGAACGAAGCAAGAGCATATTGCGTGGAATACGCACAAGATGATCAAATTCTTGGGACACTGCTGGCGAATAGATCCGCTTTAGCCTTGGTGTCTTTAAAAATGTACGGGTACGACATGGACTTGTTGACATACAAGCTTGAAAACCTGTCCTCTCTGGTTCGGACTATTGAGAAAACGGGTATTCCGAGATTTACGCTCCGGATCTCTGAGATTTGAAAGGCATTAAGGTCGTGGTATTCTCCGAATCTTTGGGTTTTGAGAATAAGCTCTGCATTCATGATAAAATAAAGCCTTCGATTTTATGATGTAGCACCATTGTAATGGGCGCAAATCCGTGCAAAACAGAAGTAGTATAACGGCCTAATACAACTCGTCATTAGTACGTTGGTTTCCTCATCAATACGGTTCAATACAATTCTCATCAAGAACTCCTATCATCAAATTTGCATGTAGCAAGACACGATGAAGAGCAATATTCTGAGGTAAGCTGGCTGCCTATGATTTAAGCCACGAAAATGAACGATGACATATGCTGTCAAAGGTAAAGTTGTACATCCACATGTTCTCCCTTCCTTCGCAGTCCGAGCATCCTCTCGATCTCCCAAGCCTCATACACATACGTCATCCTCACATACACGAATTTTTCCACGCTGCAGCTCCCACTTGTACTCACATCCAAAAGCAAATATGGACCGAACGGGCCCTATCAATTCACCAATCGAGAAGACTCGAACCACACATCGCCACATTTGTCGTAAGAACCCTTACACCACCGTATGAACGTGTTGCGTTTCAATTCATTCCCAAGCTCTTCTAGATTATCCATCTCCCTCAAAGTGACTTCGAACAGCGGGCCCAGCCTATATCGGTAAAATTCGCAAAGACCATTTACCTCCGACAGCTTCACATTGGTCTCTGAACGATGACGATATGCAGGCTACCATTACTCTGGTCTCGCTTGTAGTCTCTAAGATGAATACCAACGAACGGCGGTGAATTCTACGGCAAACCTGAGCACAATTCCCTAATCCTTCTCAAAAGGTCCCACGAGAAGTATCTTGAAGATGCCGACAAAGGCGTCCTGAACATCCAGGTGCTACCAAGCCTGGCCTATCACCCGATGGCCGTCCGAATTTGTGGAGAAGAGCGTCCTCAATTGCGTCGAGATGTTGGGTGGGAAAGGTCGCGTTGACGTGTTCGAATCCGCACATAGAGATCCCAATGTTCCACTCAAAGAAACATTGGGAACCGTGGCAGAGTTGGTAGATGCAAGCAAGATTGGACGAGTGGCACTAAGTGAGGTCAATGCAAAGACCATCAGAGCGGCAGCCAAGATTACGAAGATTTCGGCTGTTGAGGTTGGATTGTCGCTTCGGAGTACTGAGCCTTTGAACGAATGTTATTGCTAAGGCGTGTGCTGAGTCGAAGATCCCAATTCATGCGTCAGTCGACTCAGAGAACACAATCGTTAGAAGGACTTCAAGTTGCTCACAACGACAGCTATTCGCCCCTAGGCTGGGGCATATTAACCGGTCAATTCAAATCGTTCGAAGACCTCTCGCAAAAAGATATCCAAAGAACCCTACCACGTTTCCAATCCAAAGATTTCGAAATCAACATGAAACTCGTCAAGGAGCCTGAAACGGTTGCAAGCAAAAAGAAAGGCCTTCCGTCTCAGCTAGGGTTGGGTTGGCTATTGAATCTCTCAAAGCAGGAAAGGATGCCTGAGGTTATCCCAATACCAGGAGCTTCGACTGCTGAGCGCGTGAAGGAAGAACTCAGTGCAGATTCTCCTGAGTGACGAGGAGATGAAGGAGATTGATAAGATTCTGGTTAGCTGCGAAGTGATTACTGATAAAGATTATCCGATGGGTATGAGGCTCGTCAATGGCTGAAATCCGTGAGTTGATTGTACTTCACCTATCAGACCCCGTTGGAGTAACTTCGAAAGAGCTACAGTAGACCGATAAGGCCTTCGCTCAAGATAGGGCAAATTGAACGGATTGCTTACTCCAGAGACTTTGGTTCGAACGAGGTCTTAACTCAAGATAGGCTGAATTGCATGGGTTTCTAATTCGAGCGAGATACCATGCTTGGAGAACAGTGTGTTGCTCTGACAACAAGCAGTGGGAACGTGCTGGGCAAAAGGCAAAGCAGTTGTGAAGTAGCAACTATCCAAACAAAACCCATTGGTAACGTCATATCAAAAAGACAATTATGCTAAAGACTGCATGCTATAAGATCTAGGACGGATCCGTAAAAAAATGGGGTATAGTCGCTCCGAAACCCCTGACCGCTAACCTTTTCGCTAGATAATTGTGCAAAGCAGAAAACAAGGAGCCAATGTTGACTAATTAGCAAATATCTCGTCAAGGCTTACAGGATATACTAACCCCTCCATGTTCATCAACGCTTCTTCTGCTTCGACCGCATAGACCACCAAGAACTCGACGACGATTGCCTCGAGACGGAAGACCCACTAACAGAACCCTGCCTCCCATGCCCACTACTGCCAACACTGCCCCTCTTAGCTTTCTTATGCTTCGCCAGCAAGCCTATAATCTCAGGCGATCTTCTCAACGCATGATTGGCAGCAGCCAACGCATCGTGGCCGCCCTTATCCATGGCATCTGTATCCGCTCCAGCTTCAAGGAGTATGCGAACCATGATCTCGAGTCTGGATTCGATCGCGGTGTGCAGCGGTGTTCTCTCTGCGATATCTCTGGCTTCGTAATCTGCACCCGCGTTTAGGAGGAAGGAGACCATAGGGTCGTTACTCTTCTCGATAGCATGATGAAGCGGCGTTTTCATGTAGACACATCTCGCATCAACATTTGCACCATGTGTAAGCAGCATTTGAGCTACTCTCTCCCCGCCCCGATTGACAAGCGCTCGATGCAATGGCTTCCAACCAAAATCATCCTCGGCATTAGCATCAGCACCATTCATCAGCAGAAAGTTCACAATAGCTTCATGCTTCCCTTCAGCCGCACAGATCAAAGGCGTACCATTACTGGGACTCCGCGCTTCAATATCTGCGCCTTTCTCAAGGAGTAAACGGACCACTATCTCATCGCCATTGGTAGCTGCACGCAAGAGTGCGGTCCAACCTCTGTCTGTATCGGAAGCGTCGACTGCGTCGTATTCGTCCATGTCGCTGCTGCTCATCCTTGCTAGTGGGTTTTTGTTCGGTACGAAGTCCTTTGGGCTTCTAGCTTCGATATCGGCGCCTCTGATGATAAGTGATTTTACCAAGGGGATGTCCATCATTGCTGCTGCTCTGTGGAGCACTGTCCATCCAGCTGTCGTGGCGTCGATTTGAGCACCTTTGTCTAGCAGCAATTCCACGATGGAGTGGGATTCGTGGATGACAGCGTGCATCAAAGGAGTCATCTGGTCAGCACACCTCGCTTCAACATCCGCACTCCTCTGGAGCATTAGGCGAACGAGCTCATCGTCTCCTGTCGAAATAGCGGATATGAGGGGCGTTTCCCCAGACTTTGTTGGCGCATTGATGCTCGAAGAATCGACCCACACATCTGGAGCCCATCGTACTCGACTCCGAGCTGAATGAGTGATCTCGTCTTGTTGGTTTTGGAAGCCTGGATCTCGTTGGCTTGACTTTGGGGGCAAGTCCGGCGGGGTGCTTTCTGCGCGGTAGACTCTCCTCAAAGCCTCGGCGGTTTCCATTTTGTGCTCTTGTTCGTAGATGGTGATAAGTAGGTTGACGGAATCCAAGAGCAGCTTATCGTCTTTTGCCAGGGATCTCTCCCTTCCTATGTATGCCCTCTTGGCGAACTTCTCAGCTTCAGGTAAGCGATCTTGATCATGGTAAATCTCAGCCAAAGCATGATAAAGTCTCCACTTCCTATCCGTCTCCCCCTTCTCCTGCAGCAATAGACGATTCAGCACCAGCTTTGCCTTATTTAGTTGCTTCTGCTTTTGATAAATCTCTGCCAGGATCTCATTCATCTCAGTCTTGTTGTCAAAAGGTATCCCCAACTTCCTTTCTCTGTCAGTAAGATACTCCATCGCTCTCCGATGCGACTGCTCTGCTTTCTGGTATTCGCCCGCTTGCAGCTTTCTCTGGACCTCCTGCTGCAAACCGGCAATGAGCTCAGAATAGACTGCAGCTGGGAAGCGGTCTTCGAACTCTGGCTCTGGATCAAAGATGGATTCGCACTCAGAGTCAGAACTTCCACGATGCTTGGTGTTGATGTCGTCGAGGTGGAAGATGATAGGTTTTTCTTCGGAGGAGTTTGAGTTTTTTGGGCGGTACGCTATTGCTGTTTTGCTTTTATTGACCGATTGTCTCTCTTTGGATGTTGGCGGGGCCTGTTTTCTTGGAGGGCGTTTCGATTCTATGGTCGGTGCTATAGTGTCTTGCTCCCTTTTTTGTTCCTCTCTTTTTTGTTCAACCACCCTCGGCTCCTCACCCGGGAGCTCGAACAGCATTGGGCTTGGTACCTCACTTGGCATTTGTCGAAAAGGCGATTGAACATTCTCATAGACTGTGGTAGTGGTAACATTCATGATGACTTCAGCCGAAAACACACATTTCTCCACATCATAGAGAAATGCACTTTCTTCGACCGGGCTATGTTGGGTCTCGCCTTCAGTAAGACCCCTCCTGCGTGCTACCGAGTCTTTGAGAGCTTGAATGGCCTTTAAGAGATCCTTGTGGTGAAAATAGATGCCATCTTGAGGTAGTTGGCTTTTCCACTGGTACAGTCTGCGGGATATTAGCTATCGTAATGATACGGATACACAATGTGTATGTGAATGTAGGCGTACAGTCTAACAGTCTGCAAAGACATCTGCAGCGACTGTACATAAAACCCAAGTCTCGCTCTCAATGCCAGAATCTCCTGACTCCGCATATCCCTCACAGTCTCCAGAAGGGCATTCTGTGGCGCCGTCTGATCATACTTTGCCCTCAAGTTTGCAAAGATTGCGCAGAGGCGTGACAGACTAGCGTGACATCTATCCAACAGAACTTTCACGTCGCCGAAGTGTTCTTCCTCGAAAGCCATTCGGTCCTGATTAGCCCGAAGAATCTTCTTAATCAAGTCTAAGAATTTTCGCAGCGTTTGGACTTCATTGCGGAAGGCTTTGACATCCTCCGCAGCATTTCCGAAACCCCGCAGCGTTTCGAGGATTACGTCGCAGAGGTGCGCTATCGCTGGATTGCCAACTGCTGGCGGTGGAGTATCCATGATGTTGAGAGTCATCAGGACCAGACACATATGTTTACATGAGTGAGTGATGGTAGAAAGGCGGAGAAATAAAGACGTTGAGGGTTAGGCGGTGGAGCTGCCTGGCCTGACGATGAGGCTTGCAGCGGCTACGTAGGTCTGGCTTAGACTTCCTGCCGGACTGGATCTTGGCATGTCTACGTGTTTGGACGATAGAGCTTCTACTTTTTGTTGCATTAATGGGGTTGAAAAGAGCCTGCGCGTCCACGCGGGACCATGGCTCTAGATGCCCTGCCTACGATCGCCAAGGAGATTATCCTATGACTCAATTACTTGCTACGTTGCAGCATGCCCGATCCTTCTTCCTGAACACCAAACAAAATCCCAGCTTAGTATGTTTGTTGAAACTTGTACAGTGGGCGCAGCTCAACGTCCTTCCACAGTAGATACCGTTTGAAAGCCCAAGGCAGCACTTCCATGACCTGATACCGCATGTGCTGGCGAGTTGGAACTGCGACTGGATCCTATGCATCAGCTTTGAATCTTCCAAGATGATAGATTTCGCGACTTACAGATGTAATCAAGCTCCTCGAGTGTTCGTTGTTTGGTTTCTGGTACCCACAGGAATATCATAATGAAAGCGATGACATTCAGACCTCTAGAGATTTGCAAGGTATCAGCGGATGGATCCATGGCCAAAGTTTCTAGGGTAGTCATACGCAAAGAATCCCACGGCACCGGTTGGGCCGAACGCAGAAATCATACGGGGAAAGGCTACGGTCAAGACTCCTGCCCAGAACAAATTCGTCGCAACTGCCAGACTCATTCCAACCTCTATTTTGTATCAGTAAGCTGGACATGGCAAGGGGAGAGTAACCACCTACCGCGATGGAATAGTGGAAATGCTTCAGCAGAATAAGTGAAAGGGACTGGTCCCTCGCCCGGCGAATAGAAGGCCGAAAACAAGTAGACGAAAAGTGCCAAGACTGGCAGATGCGCTGAGCTCGAGGTTGGGATGTAAAAGCAAAATGCGGCTGCTAGTAGTGTCCAAGCCATATTTGGGAATGTGACGAGTAGCAATGCACGGCGTCCGAAGGTATCGATGGTACGAACTGCAGGCCAAGCGAAGCTGTATAAGATAAGCCTTTCTGCTCGAATTTGTATGACTTCGCTTGCTACTCACACGAAGTTGATCAGTCCGAAGCCCCAAGAGGCGAAGAGGGCGGTCCTCTCGCTTGTATGTGCGTCCACGAAAAGGGTAGATGAGTAAAATGCCATGATATTGACTGTCGCCAGATTAGCCAGCCCCCAATCAGAACTCGGGTCTCGAGACGTACTTCCACACATCTGCTGTGCGATCATGACGACGAAGGTGGCCAGCGTGGCGCGCCGTACGCGAGCAATTGTGAATAGCTGTATCAGTCGAGAAAGATATCGGCCTCTGGTTGTGAAATGCTTTTTGCCATTCTCTGCATTTATCTTACGAATGTCTCCATCTCCGAGCATGATCTCTTCAAGCCGTACCTGGGCATGTATGTAGTATAGATCTCGGGCCGCTTGTAAAGGAGTGTTGCGAAGCCGGCGAAGAGACTTGAAGGCGTCATTGTACCGATGTTTTTTGATGTACCAGCGAGGTGATTCTGTCGAATGTGAGCTACATATTTATACTGATGTAAGACATGTTTTACCAGGGCAAAAGTAAATGCCTATCAGCAGTGGTACAGCTGGAATGAACGCAGACCCTAACTGTAGGCGCCATGCAATCTTTCCAACTTGGTACATGGCTAAATTGGCAGAGAAGCCCCTGGTCATGACGTATTAGCAGTAGTACGGAGCTTGTTCATCTTAGATACTGACATCAGAATGCCGAAAGCTACCCAAAGCTGCCAGCCCATGACCAAGCTCCCTCTGATGGCGGCAGGGGAATTTTCGGCGGCAAAAACTGGAATCGTTGACGCTTTAGTCCCCATACCAATACCGAGTAGCAGGCGACAGGCAAATAATTGAGGCCATGTCTGGGTACATGCTGAACCAATGACTGATGCAAAACAGAAGATTGCCGAGATGAAGATGGTTCCTCGGCGGCCAAGTCGATGATTCAACGGGTGCGATAGCCAGCAGCCTCTGAGCACGGATGATCGTTAATTGTGGGGATGACAGAGAGCAGGGCTGTCTTACATGAATGCTGACGCGAAGTACGGAGCAGCATTGACGAGACCCAGGACCCAGACATCGTTACTGCTTGTGTCGGTATCTAGACCAAATGCCTTTGGCCAGTTGAGATTCGCTCCATTCGACCCCGTCTGATCCCAGCCCCTTGTGAATATTGCCATCAGCCATTTGCCTATGCCCATCGTTGGATGTACTCCAGACTCACTGTACGGCAGCTCCCACAGAGCATGTTATGATCGTGAGGTACAGCGCTATCGGCTGTCTGAATCGATGATAGTCCTCATCACGCAACGCCTGCTTCTCAGCTTCCGTTATTCCTCGTATAGCCTCGAAGAATCGAGGGTCTTTCGCAATCTGTGCGCCTTTTTTCAGGAGATCGATGTGTTGCTCGAGGTGATGTTCGCGCGTAAATTCCCGGACGTCTCGTAATAATTGTTCGGGTGTGAAATGGGCTAGAGGGTTCTCGATGCTGTCGTGGGATATTGCTTAGCGAATTCATCAGACAGCGGATTGATGTTCGACATACAGTGCATCAACGTTCCTGTTCAAGTCCACACGCGCAAGACCGTCTTCGGCGGACCGGGTCGCCTGCTCGGGGTATGTCAGCCTTATCGCAAAAGCTGACGGAGCTTACTAGAGTCGAGACTTGATACTTACATACAACCTGCTTGTCAAACCAAAAGACTGTTTGTGCTCATCCATTCTGATGGCAAGTTTGATGCAGGAGAGGTCGGGATGTAGCTTTGTCGAGCCGACTTGGTAGCTGACGGAACATTGGAGGACTCGGAAGGTGGCCTGAGCCCAATTCCTTCAGCCTCACCAACGCGGCACCGCGGCCCCTCTGGAGCTCTGTGGAAATTATTCGATTATTCGAATAAAAAAGTCGTTATTCGTTATTCGAATAGAGTAACAAGGACGTTATTCATTATTCGATTAATTGAGGACTAGGTTATTCGATTTATTCGAATATTATTCGAATAATAGCGCTAGGCCTTTCAGGTTAGATTTAATAACTACGCTAGCCTTCTTAGGTAAGATCTCAAGCTAGATTTAATTAACTAACTAAGAATAGAAGTAGAGAAACTTAGAGACTAGTATTTTAGTTTACTATCTTACTTTATTAGGCTTAGTACTATTATTCGAATAATATTCGAATAATAAAGACGTTATTCGTTATTCGAATAATTATTCGAATATTATTCGAATATGAATAATTTTTTTCTCACAGAGCTCTGGAGTCATTGGGCGGTTCGCTGATATGAGACAGAATCCATTGGCTGGATACCTGCATGCGCCCCTCACCACCTCATCCATTTTCGCCTGTGCCTCCCATTCCGCTATGAGGATGCGGCGTGAAATTGCCAATAGTCACACCACTCCATATTCCAATGTGACTTCTCTGCATAGTCCTTCCAGTAACCCAATCACCTGTCCGCACATTGATGGCGGACCAAAGAGGATGGCAACGAGAACGCACGCAGAGGTAGGATTGTGGGGATAAAGAGACAACGTGGCTGGACACCTTCTCGTTAATCTGTCCTATCAAATTGTATACGGATTGAAGGATCTGCGGTCTAGCTGCGGCTTCATGCATAAAACAACGACTCCCTACCACGAAGGGAAAGATCATCGTATGCTTCGCCTCGGTCCGCAAGATAAGTCCCATTCGACTTACTGCCCCACTTGTGGTCAGATCACTCTGCAGATTCTCAATACTGCTGATTATTGCTCTCCACGTTGGAGATATGCTAGGTAAACTCATTGCACTGAAACCGTTGTAGCAGAAACGGAAGACTTGAAGACCAAGTCATCCAAGGATCCAAAGCAACGAAATATGGTTAGTGGGGCAATGCGCAACGGTCACAGCCCCGAATCCTTCGTTCTCTCAGCCGTCTGGTGCCGTCGCCTAGAAATACGGACTAGTACGGAGATTGACACCAAAAGTCCTGGCAAGCGCTAGGGATGATAGTGGCTTGGCAAATATCTGACCCCGATAAGGGCTGCCTAGACAATTAGCATACTGCGCCCCCCGTAACCCTCTCGTGGAGTGCTTGAGGGAAGCCTATGAATCGAGTTCTAGGGGCAGAGCGCTAAAGAGATAAGGGGTCTACCCTAGATATATACTTAGGCATGCCCGTTGAGCAGACCATCCGAATTGCTAGTCCGGGGCACTTCTACCCCAAAGACATGGAGACTCTTCACGGTGCCACTAGCGCTTAGGGCTAGGGCGAATGTCGATCTCCGTAAGGCCAAGACAAAGTGATTGGATCTTTCTTTCTGTCTGTCTTAGCCCTTGAACATTAGAGCATTCTATGCCTATTGTCCAAAGTTTTAATTGTGGGCTGCACCGAATGCTCCCTTTTCTTACATTAGATTTGTGTAGAATAGCACAGCACTTTGAGTAATCACGTGCTGAACCTTCTGGAATTGGTTCATCTTGCCAGCATGTTTTGCCCAAGCGTCGTGAAACAACATATTCCCATTTGCGAGTAATGGTGCCTTTGGGAGGCGGTACTATAGTGCTCGGCTTATGTGGCTCCTCCTAACAAGGCAACACTTAGGGGCCTCTCCACCTTTCCGGGCGGATCCCCCGAAGCCCTAGGCTTGCCTCACTTCAAAGATCCCTAATGACCAAGACCGCTCCATCTGAACTCATCTTCGAAGGTCCAGATGTATTAGAATTTGGCCTTGAAAAACCTCACCGTGCTAGGACTTGAAACCCCAATGGCCGACTGTGGGAACGATGCCTTGTCCTTGTGGATGCTGTCTTATGGTTTGGCATTGTTGACCAACGCCGCCCCGTTCACTCCCTACACCCCAAGCACAACAGATCTATGAACAGCCGGCCTTCCAACGGACACATAAAACGTCCCTACACTCCCCACCAAATCCATCCCACCATAAGGCATCGCCCTATTATCGACACAACCTTGAATGACCTTTCTCGCCTGATGCGCGACATCGGCATACGTGAACTTATCAGCGTCATGATCATTGGCACAGCTAACGAAGATACCGCATTGTCCTGACTTCCAGCCTTTGGGGAGTTCGATACCTCGTCGTGAGTTCTTGCTAAATTCGAAGGGAACTAGGAAATTTGGCTCACGGACCAGGGCACGAAGAGCGCCGGTGCAGTCTTGTAAGTTCGTAGCCTCGATACCGGGATGACTTTGGCGGGTGAAGCAAAAGGGCCAGGCGTCCTTTGCGGTTGCGTTGAGGGCGAATAGTGAAGGCTCGGTGTCGATTAGAGGTGGAAGAGCGGCGGAGGTGGTGGCAAGCAGAAGCGCAAAGAACGAGTACGCGCTCTTCGGTTGCATGACCGTCAGAGATACTTAGGCCTAAATTACTCGCAAGAGCGTCTGCTCAATACAGCTACTGAGGTGAGAAAAGGGACTGTTCGTAGGTACAGGTTATTCTGCAAGTACGTTTATTGCAGGTATCAGATTCAGATTTCGTATGAATCTAGGTATAGTGGAGCTAGCAAAGACGAATACTGCAGGAAAATCCCACAAAGTCTAGCGATTATACACTCTCATCCTTGGTGTTTCCATAGCATATTGCCGTCGAAGTATACTTAGGCGCGATCACTAGCATCCGCAAAACCAGTACGCGCCGTCAAATGGGTTGGATGGCTCTTACATCAAGTGCAGTAAGGGCCCATCGCTAAGAAAACGACTTTCCAATTGATAGGGTCTACGGGAAAAAGCGCATCGTCTCAAAAACATCGAGTAAGCTAAGAAAGGCGTACACAAATGATACCCTATCATTGAGATTGATAGTTGACGATTAAATGAGATAGCGCCTCACCCGCCGTCAAGGAAATGAGAATAAGCGCAAGAGAGGCAACAACTAGAGAACGACTCATGAGCACATTTCTCAAAACTCAGCACACGGTGATCGATTTCTGCTTACTTGGAAAGAAAGTGGACTTAAACACCCTTTCAAGAGTGGACTTCGATTTGGTGGGCGTGGTCATTGGAAGGCCGCGTTCTAAGGGTTGCTTCATCGAGCGAGTGACGGGCCTGCGCCTCTCATCGCGCTTGAGGACTGTTGGTGCCATGGTAACAATAATTTAGTGAGTAGGAATCAATTAGACTGTGATGGTGATGGTTGTGGGGATTGCGTGAGGTGTTGAGCTCGGAATAAGAGGCAGACAGGAATAGTTTATGCGGACTTTGGTCTCTGACGTTTGCCTATCGTCCTACATTTTTCGCCCCATTCCCTTGTCTGCTGTTGCACGAGATACAGTTTTTCTTTTGTCATCTCTTCCGTAATGACTATTTCTGACCACTAGCTCTTTTTTGGCCTTTGTCCCAATGAGAAAGAACAATACCCTAGCAAGTGTTACAGAGCGCTAAACTCGTAAGAGAGTAGCTGTGGCAAACTCTGAATGCATTATCGAGGGCTTTTATGGGTAGTATAAGCATGCGAAATAGAATCATAGTCCACGAATCTAAATATGAAGACCGGAGAAGACTATAGCTTCTCTGTTGTGTGATCGTCAATGTTGCAAGGTTCGAAAGTGAAAGCGTGATTGAAAACGTAACAGCTATACGAGTTGGACTCCATCAGCGGTTTCGATACCCAGACCCTTCTCGCTTTCGAGAATTGCCGACGACGGAGTCGGAAGAGTCGTCGTTCTCGAGATCTACCCCATTAATCGTAAATCCATTCCCATCAATGACATCTGATTGGGTAGAGTTGCCAAAGCCAACATCAGCCACAGTAAAATTGTTAAAAACCGTCAGTGATCCAGAATTCCATGCTGAGACATCTTTTCGGCAAGTCATCGGATCGGGGTTGTCGCTCGGATCCCCATAGTCTGTACAGCCTGCTACTAAGCCTATGGATATCAACGAAGAATTAGCAGAGCCCACATACCACAAGAAATATGATTAGGCGCCAACTTTATCTGACTCACCGGCGCCAGAGAATGCATAATTGTTGGGATTCTGAGCGGGATTGAAATCTGGTAGATCCAAAGCACCAAGCCAGTCATATATCTCAGTAGGTTTGGTTGGTGGAGCCCCTGTCGCTGTCCAAATTTACAAGTGTGCGAGTTCGTGTAGGAGCACATAAGGCTGGTAAAATATAAGGGCCCCACAGCCAGATCTCATTGCTGATTATGTTGGTAGACGGGCAGTAAATGGGTGGGATGGCTTGCAGTGGAAAGGTCACGAAGTATCTCGGACATGGAATAAGCCAGTGGTTGTTCGACCATGCGAAGGTGGGTGGTGCTCCTGGTTTCATACACTCATCGTACATATCCACATTCTTCGTGTGCATTATCATCGTCACTTCGCCTGACGCAGTCACACAAGCGAGTAACGGTGTGACTGGCGTGCCCCTTTTTAGTCGCGTTGCAATTGTCGCTTCTGAGGAAATACTGGTCAATACTTGGGTCACGTATGGCGCATAGTCATCGTCTTTAAAAAGACTCTCATCTACCGGATTCGTTGTTCCAGTCCTGCTGGCGTCGATCGCTGGCTGAAGATATTCCCATAACAGGTCCAAAGACGTTGTGATCTTTGCGGCCTTGTTTCCACATAAATAGATGCTATAGGGATTCGCTTGGGCGACATCCGCAGTTTGGGGGACTATGATACTTCAGCAAATTGCCATACACAGTGAAGTACGGTTCATGTCCTACTTTGCTGAGGCAGGCTGTGTACTCGTACCATAGTAGCATTAACAGCCAGCCCGAGCACCGGAGAGAATTTGAAGCGAACAGTATTCCCTCCCTGACAAGATTTGGACACGTTTCGAAGCGCAAGAAGAATCGCAAATCGGCACCTTTATCACTCGTCAACTACTAATTTTGATACAACTATTTTGACTATAAAGTTGGAGAATAGATTATTTGTAAAGACTTCGTAGCTTAGAGCTTAAGTCTACCTCAATTCGTTGCCGAATTATTATACACTGAAAGGAGAGAGGGTTTAGCGGGATTTAGCCCGTAGTGCCGCGATTGAGATTGATCGGTGGCATTGTTGCAAAGGGATTTCTCGCCAGAGCCCTCACATTGTATCCTATAGAAGCTTTGAAACTTATCACACCATTGGCTTTCTATATTCTTGCCATGCGAAATAATAAACAATACTTAAGACTTAGGCATCACGTTAACGCCACTTCCATTCAACATATTTACACGTCCGCAGTCATACGTCGTTGGCCCGAACCTAAGCTGATGCTTTCCTCAGGAGAATCGTTAAGTATGTAACCTTCATTCCTCACGACCAGCTACAGTATAATTAGAACTTAAAGTTGGATTACAAAGAGACTTCCATCACGACCTCCGCAAGCCTCCTGACAGCCCCCGGAGTGAACACCATCTTCAAGTCAGAAACCACGACACATCTGTGTCTCGCTCGTATCGTGATAAGGCAGGAAAATTCCACACGAATCTTAGGTGATACGGCTCAGCCGCCCTGCAGCAAGTTAGCGTTAAAGAATCGGTTATCTGTCGCTTAGAGCAGGCACCTAAGCATACGCGTGCACTCGTAGGAGCTAGACTCGGGTCCCTCATAACGCTATAAAATGTGTCATGCGCTTCTCGTCGCCTTTTGAGTGGGCCAAAATCGACACCAGCCTTCAATCCTCCAGATCTTGAATTATACCGTGTTGGAAATGAGTTCCATCAAGCTATTCACTGATCCGAGACTTCCATGTCCACAACGCGTACATCTGGTTTTGCGTGAATTGAACATTGCTGTCAGCATTATACGCGTCGATCTTGACCTAGGGGAGCACAAGGTGTGCAGACACATCTCGTAATGTGTCGGATAGATGATAGAGCGTTGTTGAGCTAACCCGAGAAATCGAATCCAGAGTCCAGAATTCCTTCATCGGAACCCTTTTGGTGCACTGCCGTGCCTGATCGATTCATCATTCAGTCCTCCGCTGGTGTTGTATGAATCACGAGCAATGGCCCGATTCCTGGCCATCAAACACGGCAGGGGCCGCCTGATCCCAGATTATGGAGACATCCGCGCAGTAGCACAATTTGAGCAAGCAGCTAGCATCGAGCTGACAAGCTTCGATGCTGTCGCAAACCGCCTAGTCTTTGAGGCATTCTTTAAACCGTAAATCCCGCCTCCCTTTCCATTTTCTGCAGTCGTCAGCGAACTTAGAAACATATACTATTATTGAATCAGACATATCCAAAAAACCCAGACCAGCCCGGATCAGACCCTCATATCTGGGTTGTTGTCTCGCTTATCGGATGTCCTAGATGTACTTGATGATATACTGAGTCGCCAGCAGTACATGGCAGGCAATGTGAGGCCATCCTCCACTCTTTACGTCTTGTCTCTCCCAACTGACAGGATTTCGTGGTCGCTTGCAGGAATTGTCTCTGGTCGATCTGTTCTACATGCCCTACATGTATCATCTAGATGCTTCGGTCTACCCTACGCTTGGAGATACTCGGCCACACCTGCAGGTTTGGTGGAGTTCCATGAAAAGTCGCCCTTGCTATCAACAGCTGATTCCTTCCGAATGAGAGTTCTACTCAGGGGCAGCAGTGAACTGACATCTTGCTTTGGACTCGATGAAGTCTAGAGTGAGTTCGGTGTGCCAGCCATTATTGGATGCCTCGTAAATTGTTGTGTAGACGTTCTTCAAGTACCAGATCTGAACAACTTCATGAGAGATTATAAATAGAACCTTGGCGCAACGAATTCTCCAATGCTTGCCGAATAACCAGAAATCGATTCATCTTGATCATGGCTGACAAAATTGGTGGGTATTGATTGACAGTCATCCAGCCTTGATTCCTCAAAGGCGGAGCCAGGGGAGGGAAGGTTCGTGTAGATTCTGTTTTGGCCGTCCTATGACAGAGAATTGTGAAGGTGACATTTCCAATGAGACTCGTAATGTGATCCGTATAATCCAGTGATCCGTATAAAGTTTTGATTGTAAACTCGTACTGTATATCCTATTTAGCGTATGCAAAACTGTTGCAAGTTCTTTGCCGAAACATACCCACGTTCCGGCCAGTCCGTCCAATCCCCGTCTCTCTTGTATCTCGCATCCGATCCGCCATCCATTAATTTCGTCCATCTGAAACGTCTTCGAAGGATCCCGGTCTTGCTTGATGGACGCTAATAAACCCGTCGGTTGAGTGGCAAACGTGGTGCATAAATTGTCCTTTCTCGGAAAAGGTACTCTACACAGGAAATAGCTGACAAACAGGAGCTCTCCCCACTGGACTGGTCCCCACAGACAATCAGCTGAGGAAGCGCCGTGAAATCGCTTAGGCCCTCAGCGCGGAGTGCGTCAACAACATCGAAAAATGCAATTGGTTGGGGGAGCGTAATGAGTGGGCGCGATGAACACCCACCAGGTCTACAGCCATAACAGCGGATGAGATAGAGAAGAGGAATAGTCTAGAAGGAGATTTGGTTGACAACCCAGAAGGACTGCACACGGATCGCGCCTATGTCAGTACTGTTTACTACCTCAGCATTCCTCCAAGAAAGAAGGGGGCAGGAATGCAAGCAGATCAACAATGAGCTTACGATATCTAAAATCTCGACTCCAGGTTCCATGCTCTATTCTCCGTATCATGTACCAAGCCTAGCCTCGAATGGAGACGCACGCCTACCGCAGAAGCAACTGGTCAAAAAACAATAGGCATAGAAAGACAGCCGTGACACCATGACATCAAATAGGAACAACGGGAGCGCTGTCCACCGTACAATTGAATGAGGAGAAGGTGAGACGGGAACGTAGAACGATGTATGAGACCAGAGGAGTGGATTGTAGGACGATGGAAAACGGTCTACCAACTTGGAGCGTTAGCCTTGAGCTTCGGTTGTAATACAAAAGGGGTGGGGGACGCTAACGCAGCCATCGGATACTGGTAATAGCCTCCAATAGTGACACGTCAGGGAGTCATGTTAGACCCTGAAAGCCCTTCTCAGCCTGTTCATGCATAGAGGCCTTGATGGAGAAATGGACCTTAGCAATGAGACCTAGGATGGTTGGAGTCTACGATGGCGTGTGAGATCTTTGAAGACTTCCTTCATTGTGACGACCCTCGTGTGCTGCATTTGCGCCTTTATATCTGGATGGACATGAGGATCCGCTCCAGGGCCAAGCTTAGCGGTAATGCAAGTCATCTCCGGGGGCGGCTGTTATCTTGGACCTCATCTGCCGATTCCCCTCTAAGCACCTCGTGAAACGTTTTTCTTCGCCTCGTAATTTTGACGCCCTGAAACCCAACCCTTCGTACCATCACCGACAGTCCTCTCCACACGATCGCTCCCGACATTGTTACTTCCATAGCACTTCTGATGTAAACACTACAGAGCACCTGACTCCAGGTCAGCCTGAGTAATATTACAGCCTGGGTATGGAGTTGAAATGCTTTGCTCAGTCACCATGGTAATTCCACCTTAGAGCGCCTGAGGTGAAGGCCCCAGCAACCCGCTTTGCACTAATCCAAGCTCTTCCGCGTCATTTATGCCTGCCATATATTGAACTGCTCTCTGATAGATTGATCAACAGCCGGATATTTGGCCTTGAGCGCCTCAAGCTCTCTCCACCGCTCCTGCCTTCTGTATATCGTCGAGAGATGGTCCACGAACGCCACCGGCCGCCGCAAATCCCCTGACAGCACCTTGTCTCTCGCAATGATGTCTAAGGCCTTTAGACAATCCGCCTCCGCTTCCTCTAAGTGTCCCGTCGCTATCCTCACGTGTATATGTCCTAAAATGGCAACGATTGAGTCGGGATGGTCCTTCGGAATCACTTGCCGCAACTCCTTGAGCAGTGTCTCCGCCTCACCCCATCGCTTCGCACGCACATATGCCTGCGCTAAGTTCGCCTTTGTCATCGACATCCCGGGATGCGACTCGCCCAGTGTGCGTCGAATGACAGGAGCAGCCTTATCGAGGATCGCAATGGCCTCAAGAGGGCGCTGCCGTGTGGTATACACTCTGGCCAAGTCATTCATGGACCAGAGAGTGTACGCGTGCTCCTCGCCAAGGATTCTTTTTCGGGCCTCCAGCACGTTTGATACGAGTCGTTCGGCGGCCGGAAGGTATTCTCTAGCGACGCAGAAGCTCATTGCGAGCTCGTTACGCGTCATGAGGGTGTCAGGGTGGTCGAGGCCAAAGAACCGCTTGCGTTTTCGAAGGACTTCAACGAGCAAGGTGCGGCTGGCGTGCTGCTCGCCGAGGTGGAGGTACGTGCGGGCGAGATTGAACATGGCTGTCAAGGTCAAGGGATCGTCAGGGCCCAGACGCTTCATTAACCCCTTGACAGCACGTTCGCCGGCTCGCTTGGACAACTCCAATCTCCCAGCAAACCAAAGTGAGAGTGTTAGGTCTGAGAGGGTAATGCAGTAAGGGATATGTCCGGGTTTCCAAGGTGGCCACGTCATCCAGTCTGCAAATGAGGGGCGTGCGAACCAGTGGGTAATGAGGAGTCCGCGCTGGGCCATAACGCATGGTAAGAGATCAAAGAGATTGAAATTGGACTCGGCGAGACTGCGCTGTGCTTGAATTGTGTGCGGGTTGAATCTACCAGACCTCTTGGTCCTGAAATTGAGAATATCAGATTGGTATAAGCGCGCCCGCTTCCAAAGCCCGTTCTCTGCAAACACCCAGGCAAACCGCTCGATATCTATCGCTCTTTCCACGGTATCCGGACCGACTTTACCATACAATGTTTTCAGCTCTCGCAAGCAGGCCTCAATATGAGGCAACAACGATCTCCGTAACCTTTGACCTGATGCCTCCATGAGTGGGGAGATGCATTGTGCCAATACAGCGATGGCAGCACTCAGCCAGCGTTTTTGATCTGCCTCGGACAGTCTGTCCTTCGCCCATCGCTGAATCACCGGATGCAACGAGACAACGCCTTTCTTTGGGTCGTGGTCGATGATGGAATGGTTGTAGAGGATACTTAATGCTGTTCGGAGCCGAAATTGGGACCCTTCATCCCAGTCCGGTCGAATTTGGGCCATACCTGGAGAGTTCTGGGACTGCCTCCGAGTATCAATGTCCTTCCAGGATCTCTGGAAAATGGCCTCAGGTATAGAGTCGAAGTGCATGAATGCAGATATATGGATCAAGTCCACAGCGTCTCCACACTCCAGCGTTTTGCGACTCACAATTCTTTGGAACGGGATCTCCCAAGTCGTGATTATGTTGGCTTGGTCAGCGGTGCTAATGCTCTTCGATGTAATCATTGCTTTTCTGTGTCCCAAATAGTGCCTCAGGTACATCTCTAATGTATATATGTTGCGACGGATGCTGGTTCCTGCATTGGCTATTGCAAGCGCTAAGTAGCCGAGCTCGGATGCAATCTTCTGTGCAGTCCGCCCGCTATCTGACCTTGGAGAAGGTGATTCATCCCTAGGAAATGCGGTTTTGAGTAGGAGGTTGACAGCATCTTCTGGATCCAACCCGCTAAAACGGAGATGGCCAACTGTGGCATAGATCTCGGCTCCCGGATTACGAGTCGTGATCAGGATATGGCCGCTGCCTCCAACAGGAAAGTACTTCGAGACATCCAAGTCAGGATCGTCAGCGTTATCGATCACGAGTAACCATGGCTTCGTACATTGGGAGAGCCAATGCATACCCCCGCTGAAGGTTGCTCCCTTTCCCATTTGCTGGCCGAGCGAGGCATAGCTATTTTCCGCATTTTCCTCACTGCTCGCATCAATCCAGAACAACCCCCAGTACCTTGCTTTGTTGTCTTCTGCGTATCTCAAGCAAAATTGGGTCTTCCCAGCACCGCCGAGTCCGTATATGACACAGATCTTGTGTCGGTTGGCTTCGTCGAAGTGGCTTACTGGACCAAGCTTCTCGCGCACGACGTCTGCGTGAAGACGTCTACCTGTAAAATAGGTACTGGAGCAACGTGGGATGATAAACCATTCATTGCGATTGGACTTGCTCCCATCATCGGAACGGAGGTATCGCAGTGGTGGCTTCAACAAGTCCTCTGCTTCGAGTTGCCGTTCATGTTCCAGTGCTTCCATGTCCTTCTCCCATCTGTATTGTATCAAAGCAGGCGCACCTGCGACATATCGTACCAGTGCCCCAAGAATAACCCGGTATCCGTGATCGTGGACGTCTGAGAATTTGATCATATCGTCGTGAGTTGCAGATATGCCACATCTTTCAGTATCATCCCATGTAGGCGCCGCCGAGTCCTCTTCCACAATATACGCGCTCACGTCGCCCATCTTGGTCTTTCTTTGCTCCCACAGGTTATAGACAGCAAATCGTTTCATAAGCGGTGCGAATTGATCAGTGATCTCTTGCAGCATTTCTGATCCTCTCAGAAGATTCAACATGAATTGGCTGGGGCCCGGTCTGTCGAGTGGCGTATGCTGATATCGCAAAAGCAAGCTATCCTTTTGTACACCATTTTGGGGGGTCCCAAGGAATATGATAGCGTATGTGGACATGAACACAGAGCGAAGGTGCTCCACAGCCTGAGCGCGCCTAGTAGAGGAGAATGCGAGTGCTCGCTTCACAAGTAAGCCTCCGAAGCCATGGCAAACGAAGATGATAGGCCTCTTGAACGCATCCAAGAGCTGGCGATCCGCACAAAGCTCAGCGACGAGACTGTTCGCGTATGGCAATATTCGATCAGCGGACCCTTCGCCAGGAGACGAGAAGACTTCGGCATTGTAGTGGTAGGCAAGGACTCGGACGTTGTATCGCTGGTGTGGGAACAGGTCCCGGAGCCATAGAATGCCTGAATTCGAGTCCGTCCATGCCTCAAGTCCGCTCTCGAGAATGCCATGGACTGCAACGATGCTACGAGCAGAGATAAGTCAGAGGAAGAGAGACAAGATGAAGCATAGTTTGGTAGAAACTTACTCAGCAACGGGAGCTGCTGCTGTACCACGCAACGAAGGCTCGATTGTGGTGGGTGCAGTGAGCTCTGAGATGGCCATTCTCTAGCTTGATGAGGCCCCGCGGGGAAGAATCATGGTATCCAGGAGGCGGCTATTAGCCACGCTCGTCACCGCTGGGGTATGGCTGGGAGAAAAGTACTCCGTACAATGGCTTTACGGAAGATAACAGACTGACTGGATTAAGCGTGGATGGAAGCAACGTGCCTGATGTAGTCTCGTCACAGCCTTAGGTTCGTCACGATGGAGTCTACGCGCTATTATGCAGCCCACCACCGTTTCGTTGCATCAAAGTGGCTAAATTTACAGATGTATGATGTGATCCTCAAATCCATGACTGCTTTACAACTCTAGGGGCTGACAGCTTTCATTTCAAAGTACGGAGTGTCCATTTGGGTTTTCGATTGGGCTGTGCAAACTATCTAGGCGCCACTGTGCCGCATTTAATTATCGTTGTGCATTCGATGACATCGATGTTAATCTACTTTAGGGGTAGATCTGTACTTAGCGTCCCCTAAGGAATAATAGTTCCCGACGGTCCCTGGGCCCCGAGGCGCGCGAAAGCATATTTTAGCCGTGCAATCGTGGTCCGTGCACCTGTGGTGGGGGCTAGATCAACCCCGAACTTCAGGCGTGCCAAAAGATATGCGTACTCCGTACACTCGCCTGATCTGACATCCAAAAATACACAATAAAAAAACTGGGACCTGCTCAGAATTCTACACGCGCCGGTGCCGTTATCACGTTCGTCGAGCGCATTGGCGGGGCCCCTCGGGCGCAATCATGGCATCTGCGAGGAATCACAGTTCAATGTCGCCTAATGTTTCCCCAATCCTTCTTCTTCGCTTCATCCTTCTTAGAAAAGTTGGAGGACGTAGCATCTATGCATCAGCCATCCGCGCTACCAATTGTTTTGCGTGTGATTACCAGGATGAACAGCGAATGAAGCATCGCATCAGCCCATCCCTGCAGACCCCTGCGTCGAGTCACGTTGCTCTTGCAAGCTTCTTAAGAGCAGCATTAGCTGCGTGGATGCTCGAGTGTGGTCGCTGGCGGCACATTCGCTCTTGCAATCTATGGATATGATGATTCAGTCTTATTATTTCGGTTTCGCAGCCGTGGTTGTAGCCATCTTATACTGTCGCAGACAAATCCGGATTTATCAGGAGCGTCAAGTAAGTCCATGATCCGGATTTGAACAATGAAGGGTGAGCTAATGCGCATTACAGGCTCATAATTCATTCGCGGAGCAGCATGGATGCTTACCAGCGCCTCGAATCCAGAATCAGCGACCATGGGGCGTGGATCGACTGGAGCAGATCTTTCGCGGCGATAGAGAATCGCGCTTGATGGAGCTCTTCCTGTTCCACTTTAGGCAAACTGGAAACACCGTCGAGCAATGCTTTATTGGTACACCAGCGTTCGACACAATTGACCCTGCCAACCTTGAAGCCTTGCTGTCGACTAAGTTCAGAGACTTCGATTTTGGGCGACGTCGAGACATCACATTCCCCATGCTTGGTGACGGTATCTTCACACAGGAAGGTGCGGCATGGAAGCATTCTCGAGAGTTGCTACGAGCACCCCTTCAGCACAAACACTACGAGAATTTAGACGTCCTCAAGCAAAGCGTGGATGACTTAATCGATATCCTGTCCAGCCAATCTGGTGTGGTTGATCTGCAGCCTCTCTTCTTCCGCTTAACACTCGATGTCTCAACAGAATTTCTCTTCGGCGAGTCAGTGAAGAGTCTTAAAGCACCCAAGTCCGCTAGCGAGCAAACCTTCGGTGACGCATTCAATACGGCCCAGGCATTCGTGGCTAAGCGCTTCCGGCTTCCTGACCTCTACTGGATGATAGGAGGGTCCAAATTCCAGAAGGCTTGTGACGATGTCCACCGTTTCGCGGATCAGATCATCGATCGCAACTTATCATCGCGCGGCTCCGAGAAAAGTGGCGTCTTCCTCGACCTTGTAGCTGAGAGCACAGCAGATCGTGATGCCTTGAGAGGCCAAATCATCAACCTTCTGGCAGCTGGTCGGGATACCACAGCCTGCTTGCTGACATGGACTTTCTTTCTGCTCCTTCGTTATCCAAGGGTTCTGAAGAAGCTGCGAGAAGAGGTCAATGCCAATTGCTCTGATCTAGCTAGTCTTACAAGGACAGATCTTCGACAGATGGGCTATCTTCAGAATGTCCTCAGAGAAACCTTACGACTTTATCCATCTGTCCCTGTGAATGACCGTAAAGCCAACAAAACTACCTTCCTTCCAACAGGCGGAGGACCAGACCAAACAGCTCCCGTGCTTATTCCCAAGGGGGCAACTGTGGCTTACTCCGTATACGCCATGCACAGAAGACCCGACTTTTATGGGATGGACGCAGAGCTCTTCCGTCCTGAGAGATGGGACGAAGACATGCCGATGCGCTGTGATAAGACCACCGCAGCGTGGGGCTACCTCCCCTTCAATGGAGGCCCCAGGATCTGCCTTGGATGTGAGTAGTAGCTCCATTAGAATCTAGAAACTATACTGACCGAATTCCTCCCAGTGGACTTCGCCCTTACCGAAGCCGCTTACACAGTGGTCCGAATCCTTGCACATTTCCCTGTCATACGGTTACCAGCGGGTCAAAAGGTCGAGCTCACGGGCGTGGAGAAGCAGACCATAACTCTTGTGCTTTCATCTACAGAAGGCTGCATGGTCGATATGGCTTCTAGGAAAGAGCAGCAATAAGAGCATCACATTGTTCATACTATATATATAAAGGTTCCGCAAAGCGTAATCCCTTTAGGTGCCGCTGGAATCATCGCAGCAGCTCATCTGCTTCCTGCGAGCGTTTCGATTTCAGCATATCAATGGTATGCTTCCAACGCCGTGAGATGACCTCCGGACCTTCCTTTGAGTACCGGATCAAAGCGGCGACAACGAGTCTATACCCAGGAGAAGTCCGGCTTTCAAATTTGCACATGTTCCGATGATCATAGGGAAGACCAGCTCGCTCCGTATTATCCAGTATTGGTGCTGCGGAAGATTCTTCGACCACCTGTCAGGTATCAGCATCGTACGTCTCTAGCCCAACGGAAGATGGACGGACGTAGTCCTGGGTGAAACCCATGTTCGTCTTCTCCTGCTCCCAAAAGAAGAATATGTGGAAATCCTTCATTAGCGGTGCAAACATGTCGGTGATGTTCTGCAGCACTTCTGAGCCTTCTTGCAAGGCATCCAGGAGTTGCCCTTCGGTATCTACGACTTTAGAGGGTACCAAGGCTCCGATCATCCGACGACTGGTTGAAGCGAGCTTGGCTTTGTTACTACCATCGTGAGGCGTGCCTAAGAACAAAACTGCGAATGTAGAGACGTAGATCGAATGCACATGCTGGATAGACCTGCTGGTCCGGCTTGCTGAATACGCAAGTGCCTTTGAACAGTCAACTTTTGGCACCAAAACGACCTTCATCTTACTCGTTTTACGATGATACCACCGAGTGAGTGGCAGATGAATATTATCGGCCGTTGTGTCGCATCTTCCAGCTGTTTGATATTTCAGTGGCCATGTCTAATTCCATTATACCCACCAGGCTTACCTCGCGGTCTGCCACCAATTCGGCAACCAGCGTATGTGCATGCTGTAGAATACGGTCTGATGAGGCTTTGCCGAACATCGACGCTACCGCCGCATTGTAGCCATAAGTCAGGATCCGGGAATTCTTTAGATTCGACGGTAGAAAGTTGGGATCCTTCAGCCACAATTTCTCTGATCCTTCTGTTGTCCACGTCTTGAATGGGTCGCCGTTGAGTCCGTGTACAGCAACAACGCTATACGCATCAGTAGACTTCGCATACGTGGAGGAAACCCTTGACGTGCTCTACAATAGGATCCTCGCCTCTATACAGCTCAGTCACACCGGTATTTGCCATCATGTGTATCTGGATTGCTTAGCAGATCTGGAAGGCCGCTTGTAGGGAAATTTAATGATCTTGGAAATAAATTTGTAAAATTGACTGAGTGACCTTTTTGCCGGGTTACAGCTCCGCGTAGGTAACTAGTTCAACTCCGAAGGGGTGAGGCTGCCGCTAGCCTCGACCTGGTCATTTCTGCTTTCACTGCCTTTTTTCTTCTTTGCCTACTTGCACGATAAAGTTCGCATTAAAACAACCCAAAGAACCGGTAAGGTGGTCCACTAGGCAGCCCAACATTCCTTAGTTTCAATTTGACGCACAATCAAACGATCTTAATATCAAGATCACGATAATAAGCAACTGTGCTGTAACCAGGACTTCATCAAATCAGATCCCACCGTCCGACAAGGAACAGACTCAAGTCGTCAAGGCTCCTTCTAGTGAAGCTAGATTTTCCTCGAGATAACGCTGAGTATGATGCGCTCCAATAACTTATGGGGCGCCTGATTGGACGGTAGGCTGTTTTGACCCCATTCAAGAGAAAGGCCTCAGTCCAGGCCTTTAGGGAAGGCGAGATCATGACTATCGTTCTGACGTGCTTCCTTTAAAGGTGAACTGCACTTTCTGGGAAACTGCTGTTGTACACTGGCATTTGGCAGTACAAGCGAACACTATATACAGCGTACGGAGTATGATGTACAAAGATCCACGCCAAAGGACTTGCATTGCGCTGAGGATTGGAGCGTGCCGATTTGCACTTCGGCCGGGGTTAGAAGGCTAGGCGGGTCCAAGAAGATGGACTTTTTTATTCGTCTTCCAGCCGACGGACGATTCAACTGGGAGATATGGAGACGGTGCTGCTACGTATGTAAGCCAACCGCGGTTGAAAGGGATGGCGCGAGGCGTAATCGCCAATGACTTTGTCAATCGCTTCCACTTCCAAAGATTCCAGTCGTTCAAGTTCCCGGAGCTAGACTCAACAGGGGCACGGCCGTTAGGGGCGGGGGTTATGTTAAAAGTAAAATTCAATGAGAGGCCGCCTAAGCGAGCCGCTAAGCCAGGGGGACGGATAGGGATAGACCCTACTTTACTAACGGTAGACCCATTCCATAGAGCCCATGGATATCAATAACAACTACCTCGTCGCCGCCTATACTTGACGCCATCGTCATCGCCGTTATCGATAATATATCTGCCGTACTAGGTACTCTCACCGTTACCTTACTCGCTGTCGCTAGCCCGATCTCTTAAAGCCTTCTCCGTGCCCCGAGGAAGCGGTATCTACACTATAAATAGTAGAAACTAAGGCCCAGAAAGAGTATAGAATACAGCTATAAAGTAGACAGCTACGTCATCGTTTATTTAGTATAGATTAGGCCTGAATTTAGCTTGTAATTTAGGGTGAGGTAGGATAAAATAGAGTAACTAATATCATCTCTAAAGCGTCATAGAAAACGTTAAGCGCAGAAGGACTATTTAATACTTACTGACTTCGATTCCCTACTATTCTATATACGAAAGAGAGTAAAGGGGTACTACGTCGGTCAATATAACTCGTTCAATAATAAATAATAAGAGAAGGTAGAGAAGTAGGATCATACAGACTTTAGCTCGCTAAGCGCAGATCATAGACTTAGGGTGAGACTAAGCCTAAATAGGGAGGGGTCTATGGATAAGGGGGTCTATCGTTAGTAAAATGGGGTCTATCCCTATCCGTTCCCCCCTAAGTCGCCCCTGAGTGTGATTTTGAGCGCTAGAACTGGGATCTCCCAGGGGAAATTCTAGGTCCCCTCGTTGAATTTTACGTTTGCCAAGACGTGGCTGGGAAAGACACGGTGCGCCGAACTACTCTTCTCACAACGAAACAGCTTACATATGGCGATATTAAATAACTCTCATGCGCGGCCACAAAGATATGAAGAGCAAGATGCGGTCACCGTTACAGTTCAATGGGACGACAGCTCCACCTTTCAACAAAGCCCCATAGTTGCCGATGCAATTCCTTCCTGGCAGGAACAAGGCCAAGTACGAGTGACCACCCTCTTTTCGATGTTAGATCTGACTGACGCCTACTGCAGGCCTCCACCGATGCCGTTCTGAAAATTCTGTAGGTCCCAACAATGCGTTTTCAAGGATGATTTCTCACCTACAATTTAGATTACATGAGCACAGTATCAATGAGAAGCCTTTGACTTTTGGATCCGATCAGCCCTCAATCCCATTCTCGGAGAAGGTCTTGCAGTCGGCTTTTGATGCCGTGGACGAGTATATCCTCCAATGGCGGGACCCCGCAGGAGGGTGTCGCCTGCAGGCAGATAGATACGGCGAGTCTCAGGTTGCGCATAGTCGTCTTCATCGATACTGACCGTTTGTGGGAACAGGATTCATCGTGCAGACTCCAATTGATCATGCGGACTTTTGCTCCTTTGCGGTCAATTTGAAAAATGCACAGATCAGAGGAGTCTGGATCACGTCTTCAGAGATTTATAAACCGCACAACCTCCTAGCCTCAACACCGATACGCATGGCGTGGATCAGGAATAACACTGGCGTACACATGGCTATAGTACCAATCGCCTTCCTGCACGCCTACTCTCAGGAAACGAGTTCCAAGCTTGACGAGGTTCTGAATCGACTACAATCGGTTGAAACCGCGGTCAGGATGGGCTACGAGACTTTGGCGTCGGAACAGGATGCCGATTTTACTACGTTGTTCGGTGGATTGCACTGGTGCAGCACAAAAGTGACACAGATCGAGCAACGGTGGCGACTTGGAAACTCCTTAACAGACATCATCATGGAGTTTCTCACCCTGAAAGACATTGCGGCCTGGGGCTCCGCCACATATAACAAGCAATTCAAGGAATTCACGCAGGACTTGAGTAAGCGCATGGCAGCTCGGGAGGCCGAACTAAGCGCGCTGCCGAGAAGGATCAAGAGACAATCGTCGGCGGTAAGGAGTCCCAGGCTCTGGACTCGTTATCTCGCTAACATGGACAGATTACGAATCTCCTGCTCCATCGTGATGCTCGATTGACGAGGCTGATTGCTCGCCAAAACGTCGATATTGCCGAAAGCAGCCGCAGGACCGCGGAAGCGACACGGATGGATAGCCAAAGCATGAAGACTATTGCTGTCCTCACGATGGTGTTTCTGCCGGGAACTTTTGTCGCCGTGAGTTTCTCTCTGCTCGAATCAAATCACTGGTACCGTGATTCCTAACTTCGGCTCCTGCAAATCTAGTCTTTCTTCAGCACCGCGCTGTTCAATTGGTCTCCAAATCAAGGCGAAGCGGTTGCTAGCGCTTACGTGTGGATATACTTTGTCATCACCATCCCTATAACTGCCATCACTATTGGATTGTGGTACTTCTGGACTGGCCGGCAACGGCAGCAAAGAATCAATAACGGGGGAGAACCCAAGTGGACCAAGGAACCGTAAAACCAGATGTGGGACTTTAGGTGTTGGAAAAGAAGTTGGCAAGAAATCCTGAGGGCAGCAGGTTTCTGGCATAGAGGATATGTGCCTGGACTAAGCACCAACCGGAGTTACTACAAGTAGTGTTGAAGGACAGTATGAAGTTCTTACGTCATTCCCTATATCCAGCATTACTTTAGATTCACTAATTCAGCCCTGCCTCAAACGGCTTCCGCCATAGGCGGAAGTAAGTGAAACACACGCGATTGAGAGATTTATCACAGTATAAAGAGGCTTACGGGATGCACTACTTCACAGCAAACGATACAGTTGAGGATCTCAGTGTTAAGGCCAAATAAGGCCAGCTTCATATCCCCTAGATAGTGATATTATATTGAATTTAGACCGAGCTAGAATTTAGACCTTCCTGTCTACTTACGACACCAGGATATACCAACCCAAGAAGAAGAAAATCCGGGCGTAGAAACGGGATGATACACAGATTGGCAAACGCATTCGAGCAGGGATTAGTATCCTGGTTGCAATGGTAGTCAAGTGGCTGGAGTGAGTCTGTGCCCGATCGACGTGATGCCCATCTCCTTGAGCTCTTCATGTCACAGAGTTATTAAACGCTCGCCAACGATATCATCGTCTGCAGGGTACAACATGGTCAGCCAGTGGTTACATCGAATATATGTCTTTTGCAAGGCAAATAATTAGCTACGTCTATATGGATCCTCTCCCAGTCGAAAGGACTACTATAGGGGAGAGTTCGCTTTCGTCTGCGATCACAACTACAGCGACAATCACACCCCTCCCTCCCCCAAACATCCACTCCGCCAATGCCTCGAGTACCCTTTCCGCAAGCAGCCTAAGTACCCTCTCTGCAAACAGCCCAAGTATCCTCTCCGCAAATACCCCAACTTCTTCCCTACCAGTAACTCCCAATCCAAACTCTAAATAGCCACACAATTCCACGAGGACCATCGTTGGAGTCATCGTCGGCATTTCTGGGTCTTGTTGCGTGGCCGCAGGGATATGGTACATTATGCGGAAGCGAGTGGTCAGGATGAACCAGGCTGGGCGGACAGAGACGGTGGGAGTAGCAGCAAGTGAGGATACATCGTACCAATTCGCGCGTTTTGAAGACTTAGATATATGTTCGCATAAAGGAGTGGAGCTTGACGGGAGGGTTGTGGTCAATGAGCTGAAGGGAGGTGGGGTGGGGATGGTACAGGTGATGAAATAGGTGGGTGGAGGGGGAAATTATCGGTTGGGGGCGTTGGAGCATCAAATATTGACGGGGATAGAAGAGCAATTGGTCGTCGATCCACCGATCCTTCTAGTTGGCTTTCCCCAGAATCTGGAACGCATTTGGGTGTTTGAACCTACAGAGAATTATCAAATGATTATCAGTCCTCTTCCCAATTCAATTGCTCGATTCGGATGAGTTTCTAGATCTGTTCAGCAGAGGCACTAATGCGAGGCTGTGAACAAAGACACTGCTATCTAATCTTTCCAGATGAGTCCGATTACTTTGGCTTTTTGTCACACGTATGGGATGTGAATAGTCGATGAAGCAACTTATTGCAAATGGAAGACGACTCTGAATCATGATTGACCATCAGTGATGGCAACAAACAGGTGCGCAAAGATCTAAGCGTCATTGCATTATTGACCTGACGCAGTGATATTGCCCAACAGGAGGAGGCTGTACGGCCAGGTCTTCAGAAGCTCGGGATGGCAGTGTTAAGTTGAATGATTATGGAAAATTGGGCTCACAATGACTCTTATCTCACGTGAAGTCTCTCAACAGTAAGTCTACTTCACCAGATTTTGTTACAGAGAAGATGATACTCACTCATAGCTCGGCTATAACCTTCAAAGCTTCCCGTTTGTACTGGACAAAGTTCCTTAAACAAATATGACTCTCACTCTGCTAACGCTTAAGCAAACTCATTGTACGTGAGTGTTCATGAAACTTTGTCTTACTCAAGGCAAATATACATGAGTAACATACGTGGTAACATTCAAGGTATTTTCTCAAGTACCCAAAATTATGTCCCAGTCTTTGAGAATATCAATTCCCCTGCCTATCAATATCGGGCCCGCCAGATAGGATCTACTGCTCCGCTGTCACTCCGAAATCTCCTTCATTAATCACATATGAGTGGTGGTGCTCCCAGCGAAGACGACTTGAACTGCCGCAAAATCTGAACATTGCTGTTAGTGACTCTTCAATTTTAGAGTTTGGTAAACATACACGGCCGTGGCAGCAAAGTTTTCGGCCCTGCAGGCATTTGTGACGATGGTAAGGACCAAAGAGAACATCATCGTGAAGATTGCGACGACTACCAGGCGAATAATCGTACGCTCAACCTAGTTCAAGGCTGGTTATGGGTAGCGCAGACGATATTGTCGTTCCGATGATGCCTGCTAATCGGAGGATCTTACTCTCGTTGTAGCGATAGAAATCAGGCTTCTCATTGCGGCTCTCCGTTGCAGGAGATTTATAGAACTTCCCGATTGCTTTATGAAAGATAGCCACGCATGGGCCTAGCAAGAGACGTGAGAGATGACCTTGTTCCGAGTCTACGCCGAGACTTGATATTGCGATCAGATCGTAATCCTTGTCCCAGATCTGTTCTTCGAGGCCGTTGAGAAATGCATTGCCACATGCAGGACTATTGAGCCAACGACGGAACATTCTCAAATTCAAGGAACGGGCTTTTCTAATTTCTTAATGATTGCTTGCTGTAGAAGACATTCGTCTGGGTATGTTAGCATTATAGCCGACCTCTTGGGCTCGATGGTGAACGAACTATATTTCTTCGAGGTCTTGCGTATCTGTGAGAACTTTTCCACTGGAAACCTTTTCCGGGTTTTGCATGCTCAGGTGAAATCAATTATCAGCCAAATCTCGTTTCTCCGATTCTTGAGATTGACGGTCATTATTTCTGTATCTCTAAGGTCTTACTCGAGAATCGCTAGTTCCGCTTGTTAGTATAACAACTTCCTGAGTATTGAGAGCACCAAATCTCCGACAGGTGGCAAATTCAGGATCCGTGGACATGAGTGAAGCTAGGTTGGCGTAGTCTTCCATCCTTGCACGCTCAGTTTTTCCCACGATGACTCCAACAGATAAGTCGACTAAGAAACAAGCAGTGATGAATATGTATGACTCTACACCATCTGCACCCCACGGCTGCAATATTTCTCGTCGCTCTACCATCCTACACCTATTATCTATCATTGAAAGCTCATATACATTTACCTCCAGAGCTAGCCCGAACAAACCAGCATTCTACATACGCTAGATAAATATATATAAGATTACTCCAATTATCGCCCATCGAACAATCAAAGGCATCCGACATACATGACTATACTACCGCCACCGGGTACCCACAGCACTCGGCTGCCCAACATCCAATCAAACGGTGCCCAGCTTATGTGCCTGAGGGAGAAGGTAGGTCTTATCATTCGAGCTAGAAACTTTCAATACAAGTACTGACTCGCGGGCCACAGGCGACCCGAACTCTACCGAGAGCAAAGAGGAGAACCGTGAGAGGCTAGAAAAAGACCGGAAAGAAGAGCTGGAGAGAGATAGAAAGGCAGAGGAAGAAAGCTCGAAGGAAAAGCAGCCACCGAATAAATGATCTGCAGTATACCAATACAAGACCTAGGCTTTCGCCCAACCAAAATTCGGAAGTTTCACAATGGGGGACGCCGAGGTTCTGAATCCGGTGGCTTGGTTTCGGGATAGGGGAATCTGGCAAGGAGGCCCTGAACAAGAAAAAGTCGTTCTGAAAGGCTCCATTTGATGTGTTTCGGGTGCCCAAGGGGAACGGCGATTCTAGGGGCTTAGGGACTACTTTACAAGACTCTAGCGCATGGCGTTCTCCCAACGGGTAGCAAATTTCCTAGCCATAGATGAAGCCAATGTTCATATTTCAAGGATCTGCGACAGAACATATAAGAGTATTTGTTATGAAGGATGAGACAAGTGTCACCAGGTCCGAGTGCCTGAAGACTTGATAGCTCATTGTTTCACTTCTTCACGGGCACGACGTAGGATTTGGTAGGCTCTTGACCGCTCTACTTAATGTACCGTTGCTATACTCTGCCTGTGGCTTCTTTGATGAGCTGCATGATTTCGTTAGCCTTCTTGACTGGTCCACTCCGGAGGCTCGAAGGATGCGTACTAACGGCGAGGTCACGAAGCCTTGGCGTATATGTCACGGGGTGCACCGTTCCTAGAGCAGTGCACTTTTCACGCCATCCAGGACGTCGAAATTACGAGGCCTAGAAAACCTCAATTCGACCATGCTCATCTCGGCAAGACTATCACGCAATTCGTTAGCCCCGAAACCAGGCATCGACATATGTATATAGACATGGTCGCGCAAGTCTAGCCATACACAAAGACATCGACTACGCATGAAATTGCGCAGAAAATACAGTGCGTTTGGCTACATGCCATTGCGAGCCTCTGCTGAAGTTATATTGCCACTGCAGCTGGAGTGGCGTACGGGCTCTGTGTAGACCGCGCCGCGAGTGAGAATACCTATGGGTTCAATGACCTTAGTGGTATCAGCATCGTGATGGTTCCTTATAACCCTTCCACCGGCAAAAAGAGGGTTCGTTTTGCTTGGCAGATTACCCTTATATCTGTATATAGTATAAGTTAATACACACCTGACGAATTTATTAGAAACTTCAGTATATAATGCTTCGGGCTCGAATTGATAAAAGTAATCGCGAAAACTAAGGATTTTATCCCCGTACTATCGCGCTCTAGCTGGTTTGTTTTTGGGGTTTAAGAAGTAATGTTCCGTGCTAAGCAAAACGAACGCTCCGCCGGCATCACCGGTGGATGGGATACTTTGGTGCCTCGATAATTGTGCAAGTTGGACTGCCGTGACTCCCTTTCCCGCTAAAAGTCGCCCTCAGCTCATTTCAATTCATTCTTGCAACCGTCATCTTCGCCCTCGTCGTGCCTCGAATGAGGCATTTGGACCTCTCTCCTACCTCCTACGACTTGAGTGGCAGCTTTTCCTGGCTTCTCGTGAAGCTTTTGGCTCCTTTGTCGCTGTGGGAGTCGTCGCTGCTGCCGACATGGTCATCTGGATCAGTGTGATCCTCACACTCGCTGGGCCTATGATCCTCAGCGGCATTGAGGCGATGCATCTCGATTTCGTGTCGATCAAGGCGCTCCAGAGCACGGGAATACATAACTTTACACAAGTAGAGCGGGTCAGCATATCGGTTGCGATACTTTGTAGGAACTTTGACGATCATGGCAACTATGCAGCCACGACTTTGCAGACGACGCTGTCCAGTCATGCGGCTGGAGCGCCTGGCATTCCCCCTCTAGAGACACGTAAAGCTCAACTGAGCGCGATCATGAATGGGCAAGCAAGTTTTGGTTCTGCTGTCGGCATTGCAACTCTCTTCTTCCTCGTAGGATTCCTATACAATGCCCTCGGCATTACAGATGACACAATCCATGGCATCACGTGGACTTCATACGCCATCTGGCTGATGAGCATGGCATTCGCGGCCGTCGTGTCTGCTACGCTACTTATTGGCAATAACGCCAGCGTCGCAACGGTCCTGGTCGGCACCGACTACCATCTTCAGGATCACTATATACTCGCAGACTATTACGAAGGAGAGCTATACCCAGTATCTATGTACGAACGCGGAATACGCAAGATGTCGTGGCTACAGCAAAGTCAGCGGCACGACATCAGCCGTTGTTTGAACAGTCGATCAATTTAGATTATTGGGCGTGGGCATTGATAGGCCTACCAACAATGTTTCTCCCGCTATTTCCCAGCATTATGGCCTACTCCATGGCGACTCGGCTTCGCTTTCCGAGACAGGGCTGCCGATCATTCATATACTTATTATACATGGGCTGTCAGGTGCTTTTGATGCTCATATCTATCTAGAGGAATAGGACGGGTCAATCTCTGTTCTCATTTCCGAGCAAAAGTCGCGGATGGGTGGTTTTGTATGGAATTACCGTCACGCTTGCTATCCTCGCGACTTTCATTATATCCTTACTCGGAAGCATATTTCAGATATTCGACATATACAACAACTGCTTCCGCCAAACATCAGCAAGTGGACACTGCCCGCAAGTAAGCGCTGGACTGAGCTCGGCGGATTTTATATGACAGGTGATTACGAAGCGAGCAATAGGAGCTTTGCGGTCAGCATGACCCGGGCTGCTGCTGTTTTGACTGGAGTGCTTTGTTATCTGGGCTTTTGGTATCAGAAGATGCTGCGGCGTGCTGTGGCCGTTGAGTTGGATCGACTGGGAGGCTTGCAAGAGCTAGGAACTCAACTTCATGGTAAGGTTTGGATATCAATGGGAATTGGGTAGCGTGGTGACATTGGTGTCCCATGCGGATAGCAGGGTTTGTTGTCTTCTCAACAAACTTCATCTCATATTTTACAACTAACAGAACCCAATGCGCGCGACTGACGTATGCTTGACTTCAATATTTTCTGCAATCACATGTACTCATTGGGCCTACGGCTGTATCAAGATCTTCAGATCGGCATAGACCATGGGAAATTGCGATACTATTCCCCATATAGAGCGGCATTCGTGCGAGTTCCTGTACGAGATTTCACTCCAACAGATCAAATAAAGGCAAATTCAGGCAAGACACTTCACAAAATTAACAAAATCGCCAAACAAAGCAAAATTTTCGGGCAGCAGATGATAGGCCTGCCCGCTGTTCATAGGTAGTTGTCACAGATCTTGGACCAGATATTTTGCGCAGATGAACAACGACGTCACCTAATTGAGCTCACAGAGATGTTTATCTCACGTAAAGTCTCCCAAGGGTAGGCTTACTTCACCACTGCTTGTTGCTGTGAAACGGGCATATACCAAGTATAATCTGGACAATTCTATTGAAGCTTTGCGTTAATGCCAGATAAAGTCCTTCAATATATATATATTGAAGATTAATCTACTAACGCACAAACGAAGCCTTTGTATGTTGGTGTTCATGAAAATCTGTCTTACTTTAAGCAAAAGCATACATAGTTGCTATTGGTAATATCCTAACGATCATGTCAATACGACATTCGGTCACAGGGGCTTTCTATTGGGCCTAGGACCGGCTTTGCCTACTAAGCAATTGAACCCCAACCGGGCTCTACATTAGCACTATTACCCGTTTTGCCTACTAAGCATTTCGAAAGTGAAACAACACGAAAGAAAGATCAGCCGCGCGAACCTTTTGTTCTTTGCTCAAGTGATCTTCTGCCAAAGTCATCCACAACGCGTCGTCGTCGCTACAGCACACTCTTCGTCCTCAAATCAAGACAATGGCAACTTTCTACTGCATGATCTGTGGCGGTCCATTTGGAGGGGGTGAGGAGATGGGCAGAGATTTCGAACGCGAACTGGCTGAACTTCCAGGGTGGCTCTTTCAGAAGATCTCACTCATGCGCCATTCATGTTGTGATGACAACCCTAGGTGCATCCATCATGAAAGAGCAAACGAAGATAGGTATATTCACTTCTCACTGTCCAGCAGCTGCAGACTCTACCTCTCCAAGACACCGACGTAATGCTAACCGCCCTGTCAGTCCTGCAGCTGATCCGGAGAACCATCTCGACAGCGGTTCCGTGGAGTGGGACCTTGTTGGCTTCAGCATGGACGACGAAGCGGGCGACCATCTCTTCGTCGTGATCCACCACTCATGCTTTGCCACGTTCACTAAATTTGCCGCGGTCATGGAATGGCCTTGGAACGGACTGTACTCGATTGGCCATGAATCACCTGAATCGCAACTTTACATGGCTCTGGAGACGCGACACGCGCTCGATGATCACTCAGGTACACAACTGACCCGTTTGCACTGGCCGAACGGCTACTACGGTGCCTCGGAGTTTCAGGGATCTTTGTGGGAGCATGTTCCAGAGTCTAGAGTGGGTAGCTTTAGCAGATCCTATCCAATCTTTCGTGCTCGATCGCTGACTGGAGTCACAGGTGTACGAGGCCGATCCATACGATGGCATTAGGGATGTCACCTCCTTCCTCCTCAATCATCTCCAACCAATGCCCAGTGACCATGAGGCTCAGAATTTGACACACCGCGACCTCAATAAGAGCTTCCCTCGCCTTCCCAACGAGCTATGCGAAATGGTCGTCCGAGGACTATACCCGATCGAGAACTTCTCACTTGAATGCTCGAGAACGTTTGGACCGGATTTCTGGCTCGGATTCCTGGTGTCTTCCCAAGTCGTACCTTGGCTATGGGATCTCGACCGTGAGGAGTGTGCAAGAAAGCAGAGGACGAAGGATGAGGATGGTGATACTATTGCCTGGGACTGGGAGCTCTTGGTCCGCCAACTGTCGCAGACAGATGTCTTTGAGCCCACTGGTGGGTTACCAGACGCGCCGCTAGGGCTGCGTAATCGGAGACGGATCTGGAGGATACTGAGCGACATAAAATAACATCAGTTCCCAGCCCGGGAACAGTGCCATACCATCTACAGTCCAGCCCACTAACTGGGCTCCATCCACGCTATGAAAGATGAAATGATCCCTTCGTGTGCCTTGAAATGAGAATCAAATAATCCCTCAGCGTACTCAAGATGGAATTGAATGTCTCTTAGTGCGCCAAAACGGAATAAAATATCCCTTAGGTTGCTCTTAAATGAATTGAGTTGTCGTCCTTTCGGTGCTGATAGAGTCACTGATTTGCCTAGTGACCTCGAGAGCGTACCAGTGCCCCTGATTCTGGGGTTGTCGAGCCCTGTGAGGGGCGTAGTCTTGGTTTGTATGTGCGGTATCCTCTTGGGTGAGGTCCGCGTACGATCGTTGGGCCGTGGCCTTCTCCAGGGACCAAGTCCTCCCAGTATAGTCGGCTGCTTTAATTGATGGTGTCCATGACGATTTATTGCATACCCAATTTTGACCTGTGTGTCTCCTTCAGGCCCACGTCTGTAAGTGCTGAAAGGAATGGTCAGGGAAAATTACCTGTTTTCATGAGTAGTGATTTCAACTTAGCCGTTGAGATTTAGCTTGTTTGTTATGATACAGTATGGGATAGGCTTTTAGAGCTCACACCGTGAGACGACCAGTTTGCTAAGTCCGTTGGCTTCGATTTCAGGACAAGGGAGTGAATGAGTCTTCCAACAAAAACGGATCGTTTTAAAGTCGGTGCCAAGGAAGAATAGCGATGCGCAAATTCTGTAGCACCCTAATCTTGAACTTAAGCCTAGAAAATCCCGATCTTTCATTGTGACAAGACACACGGCGTGCTAACACTCATACAGCTTCCAACAAAGAAAGCTTACGAGTCCACGCCCGTCATCTCAGCCCTCTCCAACATGGCTCTCAGTGACAGAGATGGGGACCAATAGTGCGTACGAGTACCATGAGGCGAAGATAAATAATCAACCGTGCAAAGTGTGCTTCAATCGAGTCTCAGCATTGAATATTTCTGGTCTTATCGTTGCTCCGATCAATCTTTTTTCTTTAGGAAATCCTGTCCATTACTTGGCTACAATCACTGGCACTCTCTCCACAAAGACAATCACTATCAGCAGAAATGCGACGGCCACGTACACAGCCCACCGCACCTTGTTGGATTGTTCCCGCCATGCTGTTGGACTGGCTAGGTTCTATAGCCACTGGCCGATCTGGTTCTGCCATGGTACTCTGCTGGCTACTAGCCAGAGCCCTCTGTCTATCTCATCCTTGGGTAGTAAAGCGGATACTAGTTGGAGTAAAAAGGTTGCCGTTTTTTCCAGGAGAATCATCGATCTCCAAAACCAAAGGCTTCTCTCTTTGCGCAACGTTGCCTTTTGCTCGCGTCTCGGTCAATCTTCGAGTATTGGTTTCCCAGTACTCAATACGCTCCGCTCTTCTTTCTCTCTATGTATCTAGCAATTATTTTCCTCTAGGAATCGAAAAGCGAACCAGAATTCGATCTCGAACATTTAGCATAACCAAGGTAAGGACGACAAGGAAGACTTTACATTACGTTTTGCTAGTCTACTAAAGACCTCAATCGCCGTGTCGCGCTAGTACTACCGTATTTGCAGCTCATTATCAACTTCTTTCCGATACAAACCTGCTTCGCCGCGCGCAACACCGCCTCCAAAACACTTTCTGCTGGCAATTTCTAGAATCAGTGGTCTTAACGAAACTATTCTTGAGTCAGTAATATATCTAAGTAAGAGTAGGATACCCTAAAAATATATATACTACTGCTCCATCTAATCATCTTCATCCCGTCCCTCCATCGTCGTTCTTCTATGCCAACTTCGCCACTGCATCGCAATCAGCACAAGCCACCCAAACCCACAGCTAGAAGGTGAAGGCTTACATCCCACACTCTTCCCACCAAAATCCCACCTCGAATGAAACCCCTTCAAAAACGGATGCCCAAGCAATATCCCCTTCCAGTCCCTCGGCAACGCAAACTCATACGCCGCTATAAACGTAGTAAGGCAAATAGTGCCCAACGACTCCTCCATCTCAAGCGTGTACTCGAACGCTGAGATGCTAAAGTCGTGTCCATCGAGCGTAAATGTCAGTAGGGGAAGTTCTTGGCGCCGTTCACAGGGGATGTGTTTGAACCAGTAAGGGCCTCGCATGGCGCCGATTGCGGCTGTGAGGTTTCGTGCCAGGTTGGCGGGAAGGATTAGGAAGGGTGAGCTGGTGTCGAGGACGGCGTAGGCGTTGGCTGGCAGAGCCTGTTGGAGGGGTTGCGGAGAGTCGAAGTGGATGTGGGAGGCGGAGACGGTCCAAGAGTCGTGGTCCTGCCCATAACTTGCTGAGGTGTTGATAACAGGTAGATTAATGAAGTCTGAGCTGTGGAGATTGGGATTCGTGGCGCCGAAGAGGATCTCTCCTTCATCTTCTTCATACAACGGAAGTTTGAGGGAGAAGATGGGCTCGTCGAGGAGCTTTTGAGAGAGGAGGGAAGAGAGCATATTCGGCATTTCGAGACTAGGGTTCCATGGTGGTGCAAGGCCAAGGACCCCATCGTAGCCGAAGCTTACACAGCCGACGCTATAGCATGATGCTGATGTCCATTCCTCGAATTGATGATTTATGACCTTGAAATTCACCAAGCTGGACTACTTCCTTCGACCAGATACCGCCGTAGTTGACAGCAGCTCAATCGGAGTGTGCATAGCCTCCGACCGCTTCATAGGTTGAAGACAGAGAGGAGTTGTATGGATGAGTTTCTTGACGAGGATCGCAATATTTCCCGTCACTGCACTCGGCGGACGGGACCTAAAGGTTGTTGCTGACTGTGTCCATTGCAACAGTGAAAGGTTGGGGCGGAGTCCCGATGGTAATGTTTGTTGTGTGGAAGAAGTTCATGAAACTCTGGACGGTAGTAGTATGAGCAAAACATCAACTTTCAAGCGCGAAGCAGGATTTCACCTTTACGGTTCCCTGAATCGAGTTTTTGTCATCAGAAACAGCGTCCAGTGATACTTGGGTATGTTGACTTCCTTTTTCGATCTCCTGTGCAGGGCGATTAGCTTTATCCACCAGCCGTCGTGGCAACGTACCTCTGTTGGCAGCCTTTTGTGCTTGATATCCAGCTTGAAAGTCCCTGCCTTAGCGCCTACCAAGAAGGAAAAGCCTGCCCCAAACACCAGTTTACGCACCGTTTGAGTCTTGCGACGAAGCTGGATACGATAGTAACATATTAGTCAAAACAATCACATAGAAATTGCAGGCTATCGGGTGAGAAAAAAAATTCGGAGACATGGAAAGCGGAGTTACCACGCCTCAGACTTTCGAAGGACATTGGTGCCTGTAACCACCAAGGCGCCGCATAGCGCTTGGAAGTGAGGTGTTCTCTTTGTATGAAGCCATCATCACGCTTCATTACTGGGCTCTGAAAATGATGAGCACGTTCGAAAGAAGCTAAGACTAGATTGAGGTTGGGTTTCATTTCATGTCGTCGCCAGGGACCTGCGCTAGGTGCACTACCAACTCTGGCACTAGTCTTGAGAGACCTTTGACACTCAACCAGGCTTTCATGAGAGCCATTCGCTCGCAAGCACAATCAAAATTATTATCCAGCCCACCGCACAGTATGGCATCAATCTCGAAGAATCACTCGAAGGCTCCGTCGTAGCGCTAGTCGCAGTCGGTGTAGACGGGCATTCACTTTGCTGGACGACAGTAGTATTATTCATTGTGATCGGTACTGTACTATTGATGGCCAGATTCGCTACGATGACGTTCAATGTACTCAATTGCTGTCCCAATTTAAATTTCCATCAAAAGTTGAGACTGTCGATGAGATCCTGACTAAGCTGTTGGATACGCAGCAACGCTGGGCAGCCGCCACTAATAATAGATTACATACAAGCTCGCTTCACTTTCTACAAGTCGTCGAGCTCAGCATAGTTCATCAAACGCAGTACTCACACAATGTCACCTCTATCCCTCCTCCTCGCCATGATCGGCGTCCTCTTCCCCATCTTCCCCTCAATCACCACCACATCACCCACAGTAGCACCCATCCCAAACAGCCCAATCCTCACCCTCCAAGTCCCAGCAAACATTCCCGCCCTTCCTCCTACCACGCGGGCGATCCTAACAACAAACAACCTCACGCTCAAGGCCCCAATCAGGCGAGACAATACCTTCGTATTCGACGACCTTACGCGGCCAATTCAGCCGACCAGCGATAATAGAAACGTTTCATACTTGCTGGATATAGCATGCAAGGATTATGACTTTGCGAGTTATGGGGTTGATGTTTGGGGGAGTGGGAAGATGGAGATGTTCGGGGTTGGCAGGGGCGGGGTTGAGATTGGAGGTAGAGCGGAGGTGGGGGAGGGACCAGTTGGGTTGAGGGTGCTGAAGGGGAGGGAGTATTATGAGGCTAGGGCTGGCTGTAAGTGTTCGAGGATGGTGACTGGAGGAGGCTTGCTAAAAACAGTGGTATCATAGTCTCGCCGATGAGTCTGCTAAAGAATCCGATGATCTTGATTGCAATCGTGGGATTAGGCTTTGTATTTGGGATGCCATATCTGATGGACAACAGTACGTCCTTGTTGACCATACTCATCTCAATCTCACTGACGGAACTGCCTGTAGTGGACCCCGACATGAAGAAGGAATTCGATGAACAACAGAAGAAGAGCATATTGAGTGGGGGAGCCGCAACGCCAAACCCTTTGCAGAACTTCGACATGGCGGCTTGGATGGCAGGGAAGACTGCTGGGAATGCGGAACCAGAAAGAGATGAATCGAGTGCGAGTGCGAGCACGAGTGGGAACGCGGGACCGTCGAAGACGAGGAGGAGGGGATGATGGGGTAGAGGAGCGAGATAAACGAAAATCAAATTCCTGGTAAGAGATCAATAGAAGGCCTTTGAGACTATAAGCTAGGTGCGCATGTATCCAGCAGCTAACTCCAGTCTTTGTTCGAGATACCTTTCTGATGAAATTCCAGCCTGGTCCGACCCTCAGCAATGCTGACCAGACTCTACTCGTCGTCAAATAGCTCTCCGAGATCCTCCATAGCCTCGCTATTAGCGATAGCACCTCTCCATCCATCTGCTCTTTCAGTACCAAATGCACATCTCGCTCTCCTCATCTCCCTCAACCTCCTCTGGTCGTTGCTAACACCTCAGAACCAGGTTCCTCTCATCCCTATTTTGCAAACCTACAATCGTCATCTTAGTCTTTGTCTTATAGGCATAAGGTTTCATAGTCCTATTCTCGCCATTTGGATCATTGACCCTGGCCCAATGACTGAAAATACTTCGACAGGCCATCAAAGCACGCCCTTCCGACAGTACCCGGTCAGGCAAAGCAAGTTTGCCACGTCAAAAACGACCGCTAGCTCGTCGAAATTCCTAACCATAGCGTTTTTCCAGCCGCACACTATACCGAGATGTTTCAGAATCATTTCGTGAAAGAGTAACGAGTTCTTGCCTCTGTCCATGCCGTCAGGAATTTTCTTCTCCTGGCTTGTAACACGGATGTCGAAGCTCGTGCTCAGGTGATGGATTAGGTGGCGACGTTTGCCCAGGGTCGACCAGTCGAAAGTGGGGTAGCGTTGGGCGACATGGTCGCTTATTGACACACATTTCAGGCGGAAGAGGTTCCTGCCATAAAAGATCCTTCTGGCTTCGGTGTTGATGGTCTGATTGACTTGGAGTAAGGCCATATCCGGCTTGCGACTGGTAGAATGGAACGCATCCTTGTCTTCATAGTGTGCTGGTTGGGGATTGATTGATCCATCGACGACGAGACAGAGTCCTAGGATCTGTTCGCGCAGCTCCCTCGGGATACGCATCAACCGGGCTACCATGGTGAAGGTCATGCTTCGTTGCTAGATGAGTCGTTGTTACTTGATGTACGCAAGGTGTCCATCACGTTGTTGACTTACTTGATGTTCGTCTCCTATAGTTCGCCTGTGTGGATTGATGCCGTGTTCTGTAGGGCTATAACCCTCGTTTCAGAAGGTGTATGGTCTTGGTATAGTACAGTATAGTATGATGAAGAAGTATGAGAACGATGAAAGACCAGATGAATTGATTTCGTTTGTCTAGAAATCTAGAGAAATTTGCCTCCTATTAAGGACTTCTTGGACAAAGAAACGGTACCAAATGGGTACCGACGATGAAAGTTTACATCCTTAGTTCATACGTTCTTCTATTGATACTTTCTTGACAACGCCATGCCCCCCTGGGTATCAACCTTGTCCCTGTCGTAACCCTAGTAATCATACCGTCCATCCCTTTGCTGATTACGCTGGTGGTATCCGACATAGCACACGTTCGCATGTCCGCTCAAGAATTCCCTATCGTTTACAGTCCGATACAGTAAGCGCCTACCAAGCATAACTTCCCTCACCGTCCAAGTCATCGTCACCGTTCCAATCTTCATCACCACTAGCCTCTTCATCCAGGAAATCATTCTCGTTGAGCTGCTCCTCAGTGGGACGCAAATTATCAATCAATACATCAACAACATCACACATTCCCTGAATGTACAGAATGCTATCCTCACTTTGTCCCTGAGATTCTGGCTGATCTGGTGGTTCTACCCCGTCATCGCCAATCGCCGAGTCTTCGCTGGAAGAGTCGTCCGGTCCCTTACGTCGTCTGCGCCGACGTGGAGCTTGTTGACCATTAGGAGAGCTCTCAGAAAGAGTGTAGGCATCCTCCTTCACCTTTCGAGCTCGAGCACTTCTGCGGACTTTGGAAAGTGGAGCACCACTGTCACTAGTATCCTGAGGACTACGGCGTGCTTTGGCGAGAGGAACATCGCTGTCACCTTCTTCTCCTTCTGACGTTTTCTGCGGAACCTGGCCGGGAATGACACTGAGACTCGAAACGCCTTTGAGCGCAGATCGGGTGGTGAGGCTCGAGCTGGCGGCACCGTTACGGCCACGGTCATCTGTTCGGCCGCCGAGCTGCTGTTTTTTCCAAGCCTTGAAAGCAGCAAAGGATTTTAGATGCCCCCCTGGCGGAACCGAATGCCTTAAGAAAACATGTCGCAGCCTCTGAGTCCACTTGTCCCGAAAGCTGATCCTATCTCGCCATCCACTCTCGTCTAGGCTTGCTTTGATCTTCAGCGAACGAAGGTCGGGAAGGGCTTCCGCAGCATCCGTCAACGACAAAAAGAAGGCTTCAGCAGTAGCAAGCCCCAATTTACGAAGATGTTGAAGGTCCAGGCTTCGAAGGGCTATTGGCCACGTGGGGACGTCTCCCTCCTTAAACAGTGCATCGTATTTTGGGTCGGAGTCTCGAAAAGTGATTAGATTGTTGAAATATAGCAGATCCATCTTGAGGTGTTCCATTCTTGGGCAAGACGCTGCAAGAACTGTAAGGAATGACAGGTTGAGAGAGTTGTTGTGATCCAAAGTGATTTGTCGCAGATCTTGCCCCTTCAAAGTTAGGAAGCCTTTCATGGCGGGCGACTTCAAGCCTGTACAGTGAACGATCTCAAAACCATGAAGACGGTCTGGTAGCAATGGCATCAACCGATCGTTGACCACAGACGACGATCTGAATGAAAGAGTCCTCAGCTGCGGTAGCACACCGAGCGCTTCCCCAATGAGCTCTTCGCGACGCTTTCCTTTCTCTAACGGGCCCGCTCCGTAGTTGACAAATGATATTGAGCGCAAATTTTGAAAGGAGGTCGTGCGATGGACAGTGCTCAAGTTAGCCAAAGTGCCTCGTTCCTTACTCAAGGCTTGATTCCATGTCCAGTCTTGCAGAGAGATCTTGCCGACCTGCAACGACGACAGCAAAGGCTGTCCATAGATGTCTTTGCTGCCCACAGGTCTAGTCCACATGGCACCCTTGCGGTATTTGGGATTGTCGGAGAGTAAATGAATGCCGATGCCGCGCAGCTGGGGGGTGTAGGCCGCAAATTCGCCGAGGTTGACCGGGTCCAGCCCACCGTATTTGTGTAAGAGCGTACTAGAAGCTTCCACATCCAAGTATTTGATCTTTGCCCCATAATTGAAGGTAGGTACTTTCGAGTGGCTCGTGAGCAATGACCGGAGAGCATGAGCGCGATTTGGGGGAGCAAGTGGCGGAGAATAGTACAGCGCGGACAGCGCCGGCTCAGCAAATGCTCGGCAGCATAATGCAACCCGGAGTAGCCATGGAACGGATGTTGTAGGCTGGAAAGTATCGCTCATGAGTGGTTTGGAGGCATAATCGAAGATTGACACTAATATTTGGTAGGGCAGGGTCTGTAACGGCATCGGCTTTCCCGTAAATTGTATGGCTGGATCTGCAAGCTCTTCTGCCTCCTTTCTTCCATTGTTGGTCTTGACCTTCTTCACAGCGGCTAATGGCCGAGTATGACCTGGTTCTGTTGCCTTGCGTTTCCTCGAGACTTTCGGGCTTGGGGGCGCTGCTCGAGGTGGGGATTGGCGTCGTCGAGGTCGGGATGGTCCAGCTTGGTATTCATCCTCACTGGCGGGCTCCTCGAATTCGTCGCTATCAGAAGAATTCTCTTTGTAAGATACATGCTTGCGTGCGGGACGAGCTCTTGATGTCTGCCGTCTCGGCCTCGGGCGCAAGCGGAACGATGTAGCAGCCATGGCTCATAGCGAAAGATGCTACGACTAGTCACCCATCGGCGCCGATAAAGTAGAGCAGAGAGAGCGAGGACGAAGTGATGTTTGTAGAGGTTGTAGAAGTGAACTCGAACTTTCCTATGACTCGATATCCGTCGGCCAATCTTCGGCAATTGGGCCCCGCGCTAGCTGGATCCTTGCAACGATCTTTGTCTCTTCTTCGTTCCATCCTATTGCCTCGAATCAGTAGTGTGCTAAGAACATGCGCAGTTTCTCTCGGTACTAGGTACAGCCTCCGGAGCTGCAACAGATTGAGCGTGAGGTGTTTTCCTTCATGGTTGCCTCCCTGCCCCCCTATTGGCAAAGCTCTAGACAATACTTCGAGTGCGAAGTATCGACAGAAGCCTTGATCCTTTTCCATCACCATTTAGGAAGTGCTATAATCGTAAGTAAGCAATCCACGCAAGCAACACGGGATACTTGGCGCTTAAGTGGGGATTCCCTTGCTGCGAAACAGCCGTAGTGGAGAATCCTTTGTGGTCCAACGCTTCCTTTTACACTGATTGAATTTCAGTTATTGTTTGATTTGAAAAAGCTGCCGTCGGAATACGGCTATGTTTCCTGCGGGATGGATTTACGCCAATGAAATTCCAATGGGGAATCCTAGAATTTCGAAGGACACCTTCACAGGCCTGGTTCTGTAAAGATGGCATGCTCGAAGTTTGCTACTGCTAAGGTCCATGAGCCTGGCCGCAATCCATCATGTCCTTACTATTGCAGGTGTCTATTACTGACCTTTGTGCACATACAATTCTTTTTTCTCTATACATAATGCAGATTAGAGCAGATACTCATCATGTCCCACCAGATGGTTACTATTGCAGCACCAGCCTAGGCTTCAGATATTCGGCAATGGCTGCATGTCTGGCAGCTTGGCAAGACATACCTCGAGGTAGCCTGTCGAGTATCTTCACAACACAGCCAAGAACCTCAACAAACAAATACGTTCAAGTGCCGCAGTCCTACACCGACAACAACTTAAATCCCCAGTGTACGATCACGATTGACCTGGATGGTCGTTCAGAGACTGGTGAGTTTGTACTGGTTGCTTATGATGTCATCAAGGACATGACACAAGATCTAATAACAGGATGTGTCACTGGTCAGGTGGGTGGTAGGATGACTTAGGTAATGAAAGGAACGCTTGATTCGCTGCTTGAGCCAACAGCATATGATGGTAGCGCCATCTTTGTTCCCCTACTAGCCGTCGTCGAGCAACCTGATGGAAGTACGGGCTCAATTGTATTTCCGCCTCCGGCAGTGGGGTTGAACGTCCCCAACGGAGGATACAGTACTGCCTGTTTAGTCATTTGATCCGTGGTGGTTATCCTGTCCAAGACAGCATTCGATTAAGCTTGCATCAGGCTGAGCATGCAGGCAATGGCTGACACTTCTCAGAAGTGCCATTTTACATGACCATCACCGTGTCTGGCCCCCCCAACAAACCAGACCCTGAAGATAATGACTGGCAGATATTTTGCAATTACAGTCGAAGTGAACATTGCCTTTTGTCGTTATATCCATGTAGCAGACACTGATAGCACGTCGCAGCTTGGAAAACGAATTTACAACATCTGGCCCGAATCTTTTGCAACGGAACCCTGCCGCAAATATACTCAAAGGCCTTCAAGATACTCAGAAGGCTGCACTGGATGATGCTCATCCGCGGTGGTGGGAGTTTAAACTTCAGCCGCCGACTCCGCCTCCAGCAAATGTAAAATACCATTGCAATGCAACGCTTGGAAGCCCGAGCGGTGGAAACTGTGAAGCTGCGCTATATCAGTTCATCCGGTCTGGGTTCGTAACATTTAATCCTGCCAACGGGCCAACCATTGTGTTCTCAGGTATGCTTTCCGTACAGATTGAATCCGTCGAAGCCATGAAGATTCTTCATAACTAACAATTCACGAACGTAGGGGATTGTGCCGTCGCCGTCGGCTACAGTACAGGGCAACCACAACGTGGGGTTTGTTACGTGGTGTAGCTTAGGTGCTAATCGCAACATGCAACAGCAATCGCAGCTTGCTATTCGGGGGCATTGATGGCACTGCAATTAGCCATACGATCAGCGGCAAGCGGAGGCGTCAAACGAGGAAGTATTCTCCTTATGACGTACTCAAGACAATTGCCCCCCAAGGTGATCAAGGCTCAAACCAACCATACTTCCCACCTACCTTCGAAATTGCGGTCTATCTCCAACCTGCTACCAGCCAGCCCCTAGTTCAGACTTGCCCATGGGGCGTGGTAGCCACTTATCAAGGCGCCGTGCGCCAATGACCCAATGACAATTTGCCACCTGCTTAACCACCGGAGCGGAGTCTAAGGGAACGTCCTGCTGTACCTACTGCAATTGCGGAAGCTATATTCTATGTCAACTCGACACTCAACTATATCGCTACTGCTGCGGCGGGAGTCCCAGTAACGGCAATAGTGGAGAGCCGGCCTTGCCTTGAGACGAGTTTGGGAGGGCCGGCTTGTCCTGTAGATCAATGAAGAGGCCAAAACGTGTGGTATTTTCAGAGATGAAAAGCGTATATCGAATTGCGTTCTGGGTACTGCTGGGATAAGGCACAAGTAATCATAGTAGGTTTTAGATGGATGCAGTGCGGGGCTCTCCGTTTCGAAAGTTTTCGTCTCGCATCATCTTATCGATGAAGCCACGCTGATCCATGTTTCGACCGGGTATTTCGACCGGATAGAAGCGCCTGAGTGCTCCAATCAATAAGTTCGCTGTTGAAGTCCCGCCATAGCTTGTGGAACCCTGCATGTCGTACCTTGATCCAGATAACCGTTCGATTGTGGGGAAGCCCGTATCGAGGGACACTAGACCACAAATATAAAATAAACCCTGATCGATGCTATGATCATCACAGCTATACGGGTTCTACGCTAAGCTACCTAAGTATCATTGAAGACATCGACTCGTGCAATGTGTCAAAGTTGTAACTAGAGTGATTGTTGGCTATACATGATCGCGCTCTCCTTCACTTATTGCCATTCCTCCCAGCAACGGCCTTGGCGTCAAGCCAACGTTTATTCTCACAGTTCCCTTTTCACTCGCTACAAACAACAAAATCCCTCAATCCTTCTTCTTCCAATCATCCCTGGTACAAGACTCTGTTAGTAATAACCACAACACCCTCATCACGATGCAGTCTTCTACAGTCCTCAGCATGCTTACGCTCGTCTTCTCCGTCACCCTCGCCCTCGCCAGCCCTAACAACACCAACGCTAGCAAAACTACTATCACGCCACCAGACCGCTATTATCTGCAAACAAAGGTCGTAGGCGCCGAATGCCCAGACTAGAACGGCCTCTATGTCAGCGGATATCACACCGGTACGAAACCTCTCCATCCTTCCAGAAGGAGCTCTCTACAAGGCACATACTGATATCAATACAGGTGCCGGCACAAGCGACATCACTCTCGGATCTATTGATGTGGCTTCCATTGGCTTCTTGAATGGTTCTTATCAGCAATTTGACTACAACTCAAGTTTCCCATGGGGTTTGGAGATGGGCGGAGATAGCAACTACGCCGGTACGCATTCAATGCTCAATATTGTTCTTCGCCAAGGAGATCCCTAACGATACGTAGCGTGGGAATTCGCCAACATCGACGCCATCTACGGTCAAGGCTCCGGGTCCTTCTTCTTCAACGCGTCAGGTCTACAATGGGATGCCGAAGAGGATGGATTTTCTGGGTGGTTGGGTACGTGGATCAATATTACCTTCTTTTTACCCTGTACTTCTTTCGCCCAAGCTAATCATGGTCATGCAGCTTGCGATTGGTGGCACGGCCTCCCTCAGCTCTTCTGGCTTTATGAGTACCATACCTTCCCACTGCCTAGCAGCTGTGCAGAAATCCAGTTGCTACCGATAGCCGTCTAGTGGGAGAAGACAAGCGAGATGAGGGTACCTGGCTGATAGAAAGAAAATTGCATGCTTTCAACAAGCCGGGCGAGTCGTCACCAGCTGGGAGCACGGCCTTGATACTGTTGATAGAGCATCAGTAGATATCAATAATGAAAATGACTTCGAGGACACTTCTTTTCCAGGGTAGATGACGTACAGAGATTATATTGAATATGAAGTCTACTTTTGGCGACTAAGTTGCCTCAGTCCCTCAGACCTGCCGAGCCACCGCTAAGCCCCTTCGGGTTAGCTCCCGTTCACTAAGCCCCTTCGAGTTAGAAATACCGACTTCGTAGTTAAACGGCGGCAGGTCTAAGCGTAAAACCCTATATTTTTATTAAGTTCGTATTATTTTCGCGGGCCGCTTATATAAATTTTTCCGTTAACTTTTTTCTTTATTAATAATTAACTTTACGACGCGATCGTTATCTAATTATTTTAAAATAAAATTTAAATTAATCGCGCGCTAATACTTCTATATATACTCTTTCGAATATAGTTATCTATAATACTATCTATCGTATATATAACGAAATAAATATAGGTTATTTAAAAATCCTTAATTATAACTTAAATTTCGACTATTATTATAATAATAATTATTTATCGTTAGTTTTTATTCTTTATTATTAGTAGGTCCCCTTCGTTATAAAACCCTCCACGAAATATATTTAAAGTTAAAATTAATATTTATTATAATAGTATTATATATAATAAGCGATTTCGCGTCTACGTCTATTATAGTAAAAATAAATAATTTATATAAAACTTTAGATTAAGAGTATATAAAAGGCGCTGTAATATATTACTTCGGAGTCGAGTTTAAAGAGAAATAATATAATATTTTAAATATATTATTAAACTAGAGAACGAATTTAATTTTAATTACGAAAATTAAATTTAATAAAAATATCGTCTTTTAGACTTTATTATTAATATTTTTATTTATTAAAGCGGTATTAATTATTATATTTTTAAATACTTTATTAGAAGAGTAATATAAGAAATTAAATCGTATATTTAATTACTGATTCTTCGTTCTAAACGGCGATAATAATAAGCCCGTTAATATTATAATAATATACTCCGGCTACTTTACCTACGGTATAATAACTAAATACGATTTATAGATAAATTATTTATAAAAGTGTAGGGTAGGCTCTAAGCGCTATGAGCGCTCGTGAGCCGGTTAAGCTGGTTTAAGCGGGGTAATACTATATCTTAACTCTAAAGCGATATAAGCGCCTCTAAGAATCTAACGCGCTCCTGAGAATGTTTTTGGCTCGTGAGAATGCCTAAATTTAGAATGCGCCACTAATATGGCCCCCATGCATGGCCCCACTTATGGCTATGGCCCTATTCCATTCATGGCCATGGCGCATTCCATTCATGGCCATGGCGCATTCCACTTATGG